>Ga0065704_10070228_pt1 | contig 56935 bp, 59 predicted proteins | sample SwiRhicommuniRL2_FD_59091 | JGI IMG/M metagenome (GOLD analysis project Ga0065704, IMG submission 59091) | Switchgrass rhizosphere bacterial communities from Rose Lake, Michigan, USA - RL2 v2 (version 2) | ecosystem: Host-associated > Plants > Roots > Rhizosphere > Soil | place: East Lansing, MI | reverse complement strand
GCCTCTGCCTGGTCCCGCACACAAGGCGCGGCGATCCGGCAGAGGCGCGGGCCGATTCGTCAACCAGCCTTGCGGCTGGAGCTGGCTCAGGCCGAAAGCTTCTTGCGGCCGCGAGCGCGGCGAGCGCGAAGCACCTTGCGGCCGCCGACGGTCGCCGTGCGAGCGCGGAAGCCGTGACGGCGGGCGCGGACAAGGCGGCTGGGCTGGAAAGTGCGCTTCATGTCAGTCCTCGAAAATTCACATGGCCACAAGGGCCGAACAAAAAGGCCGCCCGCACGGGACGACCGACAACAGACGCGCGCCGTTACTGGAGCGTGGCGGGAGAGTCAAGGAGAAGCGCCATGGCGGGGCCCTCGCTGTTGGCCTGCTCGGGGGGTTCTTCGCCCTCCAGCGAGACCCACAAGTTCATCACGCTTCTGCCAAACCACTTGGCGGATGCGAAGGGCACCGAGTTGGTCATGGCGTAGAACGCCTCTGCCTCTATCGGGCTCATTCCCATCTGGCGATAATAATCGATGTAGCGGCGGTTTTCGGGCGCGCTGGCGGAATAGTCGCCTGCCTCGCGGCCGGTGTCGTCCATCCACGAATGCACCGCGAACTCCGCCCCCGGATCCGCGTAGCGGCGGGCGCCGGCGAGGAAAATCTCCACTCCGCCCGATCGCACCGATCCATCGGGCGGGACATGGGTGGCCATGCCGCGTTCGCGAATCATCCGTCCGAGCCGAAGGTTCGCAAGATCGTCCTCCGTGCCCGGGCAGTCGATCAGTTCGATCGTCGCGATTCCCGGATGGTCATCGAGCATGGCAAGGAACTGCCCCGGTGTGCCGCCGTCGGTGACGTCGACGAGGGCAGCCCGGCCCTCGTCCAACACGCGAAAGGGGCCATAGGCCGCCAGCGTGTCGAGATGCCTTTCGCCTATGGGAATCGCTCGCTGGACCGGCAGGCTGCGCTCGCCACCGCCGCCGGCCGGTTCGGCATCCAGATCGACGGTCTCGTAAGCGATCGTCTGCGCCGACAGGGGGACTGCGGCAAACAGGCTCAGCAACGAGAGGATTGCGATGGACGAGCGCATGGCCGGCACGCTGCGCGCGGCGCCCTTACCCGTTCGATGAGAATTGCGGTTAAAACGTTGTAAGGGATGATTTTCCCGCCCCGTCAGGAACGAAAATTGCGTTACGGCGCGTTTCCCGGTGCTTTGTGCCGCAATTCAGGGGGTTTTTCTTGGTCGCGCTGGTTTCGACCGTGGCCTATCTCGGCCTGGAAGCACGCGCTGTCGAAGTGCAGTGCCAGATCGCACCGGGCATGCCGGGCTTCGCGCTCGTCGGACTGCCGGACAAGGCGGTGGGGGAAAGCCGCCAGCGCGTGAGCGCCGCCCTGACCGCGATGGGTCTGGCGTTGCCGCCCAAGCGCATCACGGTAAACCTCTCTCCGGCGGACCTGCCCAAGGAAGGGTCACACTACGACCTGCCGATCGCTTTGGCCCTGCTGGCGGCGATGGGCATCGTCGATGCCGAGCAGATGGCCGATTTCGTGGCCGTGGGCGAACTGGCGCTCGACGGCAGGCTGATCCCTTCGCCCGGCGTCCTGCTGGCGGCGCTCCATGCCAGCGGCGCCGACAAGGGGCTGATCTGCCCGGCTGCGCAAGGCAGCGAGGCGGGCTGGGCGAGCGGTGTCCCGGTGATAGCGGCGCCCAACCTCATCAGCCTGCTCAATCACCTGAAAGGCACGCAAGTCCTGCCCGCGCCCGAACCCGGGCAAGTCGACCCACCAAAGCGCGGCGCCGACCTGAAGCAGGTCAAAGGGCAGGAGACGGCGCGCCGGGCGCTGGAAATCGCGGCGGCCGGTGCCCACAACCTGCTGATGATCGGGCCGCCCGGCGCGGGCAAATCTCTGCTGGCATCGTGCCTGCCGGGGATCCTGCCCGACCTCACGCCAGGCGAGGCGCTCGAGGTTTCGATGGTCGCCTCGGTCGCAGGCACGCTGGAAAACGGCCGCATCAGCCGCGCCCGCCCCTACCGGGCACCACACCATTCGGCATCCATCGCGGCACTGACCGGCGGCGGATTGAAGGTCCGGCCCGGCGAGGTGTCGCTGGCCCACCTTGGCGTGCTGTTCCTTGACGAGTTGCCGGAGTTCCAGCGGCAGGTGCTGGATTCGCTGCGTCAGCCGCTGGAGACCGGCGACGTCACCGTGGCGCGCGCAAACGCGCATGTAACCTTCCCGGCACGCGTCCAGTTGATTGCCGCGATGAATCCTTGCCGCTGCGGTCACCTCGGCGACCCCGCCCTCGCCTGCTCGCGGGCGCCCAGGTGTGCGGCCGATTACCAGAGCAAGGTCTCCGGCCCGCTGCTCGACCGGATCGACCTGCACGTCGAGGTCGAGCCGGTGCGCGCGGCGGACCTTGCATTGCCGCCCCCGGCCGAGGGCAGCGCCGAAGTCGCGGCCAGGGTTGCACGGGCGCGGCAGGTCCAGACCGAACGGCTGGAGGATGCGGCGGCACGCACCAACGCGGAGCTCGACGGAGACCTGCTGGAACGCCACGCAACGCCTGACGAGGCAGGCCGCAAACTGTTGATGCAGGCGGCCGAGACGATGCACCTTTCGGCACGCGGCTATACCCGCATCCTGCGCGTGGCTCGCACCATCGCGGATCTGGCCGGCGCGGGCGAAGTCGGCCGCATCCATGTCGCCGAAGCGCTCAGCTATCGCCGGCAGGCACCCCGCGCCTAAGCACACCGGATCTTAAGGGAGTGGACAGCCCGGAAACCGGACGTTTTGCCCGCATCCATGATTCCGAGGGCAACCCCATCGAGCTATGGGAACCGGCAACGCGCTGATCGCCAAGCTTTCGCTTTCCTACATTGTAAATAGCGCATAGTCTTTCGCACATGCAGCAATCGTTCCGCACCGCCGCCGCCCGCCACCTTGCCTTGCTGATGGTGTCATCATGCTTACTGGTCGCCTCGCCGAGCGCCGCCCAAGCGCCGCATTTCGCGCCTTGGATCGACGGAACGAGTGCGGACGAGCCGGAAATGCAAGTGCAGAAGATCGATGCCGATACCTTCGTCATCCGCCAGTCAGTGCGCACCAATTTCGAGGCGCCATTCCTCTATCTGCTGTTCGGCAAGGACAAGGCTCTGCTGCTGGACAGCGGCGCCGGCGGGCTGCAGGTTCGCCCGACGATCGACAAGCTGATCAAGGATTGGCAGACCGCCAACGGCGCCGCCTCCGTGCATCTGGTCGTCGCGCACTCGCACAGCCACGGTGATCATCATGCCGGTGACGACGAGTTCTCCGGACGCCCTGATACCGACGTGCTCGGCCTGAAACCGCAGGAGGTCGCCGCGTATTTCAAGATTGGCAACTGGCCCAGCGAGATCGCGCAGTTCGATCTTGGCGGGCGCGTGCTCGACATCATTCCAACTCCCGGGCACGAGCCGGCGCACATCATGGTCTACGATGCGCGCACACAATTGGTGCTGTCGGGCGACATGCTCTATCCCGGACGGCTCTATGTGCCGGTCGACCAGTTCGACGTATTTCGCGCCAGCGCCGACCGGCTCGACGCGTTCGCCAAGACCCATCCTGTCCGGGCTCTGCTTGGCGCGCATATCGAGATGACGTCCACCCCCGGCCAGGACTACGCGATGTCCGCCGCAACCCATCCTTCCGAACACGGGCTGGTGCTGGAACCCTCGGTCATTGGCGAGCTCAAGAAAGCGCTGGACGATGCCGGGGCGGATCCGAAGATCGACCGGCATGACGACTTCATCGTCTATCCGCGTCCGGTCAGAAGGCCGCCGGCCTGAAGAGAGGCCGATTCACTCACTCCTCGACATCCAGCTGTTTCAGCACTTCCGTCACGACCGGACGGGCGCTGGCAAAATCGAGATGCGAACAACGTATCGCCACGGCCCTGTCACGCTCCTGCGGCCAGCCGCAGGCCGCCCTCGGTGAGACGATACCGTCGCGCGGGCTCCACAGTGCGATCGTTGGCACGGGGGGCTTCACCGAGAAGTCGCATTCTATAGGCGGCTGATCGACTGAATGGCCGGTCACGACCTGGTAGGCGCGCCAGGCGTTGTTCGCGCGCGGATCGCCGGAGAACGGCGTGCCCATCGTGATCACCTTGGCCACCATCTGCGGCTCGCGCCGGGCGATCTCGCGGGCGAACAGCCCGCCAAGGCTCCACCCGACGAGGGCGACCGGCGCCCGGTGCTCGCGGGCGATCGACGCCACACGCCGCATCAGGAAGCCGAAGTTGTGCTGGTTCGGACCGAAATTGAACCCCAGACCCCATTCGTGGACCTGATGCCCAGCCGCGGCCAACCCATCAGCCATGGGCTTCATCCTCTTCGGATGCGATCCGAAGCCGGGCAGAAGCATGACCGGCATGGGGCGAAGCGCCGGGGCAACGCCCGCACTGCCGTCACGCCCGCGATAGAGCGAACGCAGCTCTGCCAGCATGAGTTGCAGCGGCGGCTTGGCAACCCCCGGCGGATGCGGTTCGCGCGCAAAGGCAGCGCGGCGGGCGATGGCCTCGCGCAGTGATCCTTGCTGTTGCCGCAGATTGCCGTTCACGCCGTCGTCTAGCCTCCGTTGCCAAGCCCCGTCAGGAAGGGCAGTCCCCCATGCGCTGGGTGGTCATGTGCATCTTCATGTTCATCGTGCCCATCGGCGCCTGTCCACCGGTAGCGTTCATGGTCATCGTCACATCAGATCCGCTCTCGCTGACCGAGCCGTTGAGCTTGATGACCCCGGTTCCGCCCAGTGCGGCCTTGCAGTCCATTTGCGCGTCCAGCTTGCCGCCATCGACATTGAAGCGGGTGTAGGTGCACTGCTCGTCCTGCTTGCCGACGTCGTTGAACATATCGCGGTAACCTTTCTCCGCGTCTTCGGGTGTCAGGCAGAATTCACGAACCTGCGCTTTCTGCATCATCGCCTTCATCTGGTCGGCCGCCTCCTTGGGCATACCGGGAACCTCAAGTTCCTGCACCTCGACCGTCTGCTTGTATTGACCGGACCTGGGGCGTTCCAGCTTGGCCGCTTCCTGCTTCACTTCCTCCATGGACTTGGGTGCGACGGATTCATCGCTCGATCCGCACGCTCCCAGCGAAAGAACGACGCCTGCCATTACCGGCCCTGCCACCACTCGAATGAACGCAGCCTTGCGCCCCGATACCTGAATCACGCTCGCACCTCTCCAGAACATAGCAAACCGATCACAGGGGCTATCACCAGCGCATCCACCGGCCAAACACTCATTGCGGAACGCATGCGGAACAACCATATTGCCCGCCATGGCCGAACTGATCATCCGCCGGGGACTCGAGGAGCCGGACACCTCGGACAATTTCGTCCCCCACAAACCCGTCCGCCCGGAAAAATCGCTGCCCGGAATGAAGTTCCGGATCGTATCGGACTATAGCCCGGCAGGCGACCAGCCGACCGCCATTGCCGAGCTAGTGCAGTCCGCGAGCGAAGGCGAGAAGACGCAGGTGCTGCTGGGCGTGACCGGCTCGGGCAAGACCTTCACAATGGCCAAGGTTATCGAGGAATTACAGCGCCCGGCGCTGATCCTGGCGCCGAACAAGATCCTCGCTGCCCAGCTCTACGCCGAATTCCGGGACTTCTTTCCCGACAATGCGGTCGAGTATTTCGTCTCGTATTATGACTACTACCAGCCGGAAGCCTACGTGCCCCGGTCCGACACCTACATCGAGAAGGAAAGCTCGGTGAACGAGGCGATCGACCGGATGCGCCACTCGGCGACGCGGGCGCTGCTGGAGCGCGACGATGTGATCATCGTCGCCTCCGTCTCGTGCCTCTACGGCATCGGTTCGGTCGAGACCTATTCGGCGATGGTCTTCGATCTGAAGGCCGGCGAGACGCAGGACCAGCGCGAGATCATCCGCAAGCTCGTCGCCCTGCAATACAAGCGCAACGACGCCGCCTTCGCGCGCGGCAATTTCCGGGTGCGCGGCGACAATCTGGAAATCTTCCCCTCGCACTACGAGGACATGGCCTGGCGCGTCAGCTTCTTCGGTGACGAGATCGAGGAAATCGCGGAGTTCGACCCGCTGACCGGCAAAAAGGGGCAGGTGCTGGAAAAGGTGCGGGTCTATGCCAACTCGCACTACGTCACGCCCGGGCCGACGATGAAGCAGGCCACTGAGGCGATCCGCTTCGAGCTGACCGAGCGCCTCAAGGAACTGGAAGCCGAAGGCCGACTGCTGGAGGCGCAGCGCCTGGAACAACGCACCAACTTCGACCTCGAAATGATCGCCGCCACCGGATCGTGCGCCGGGATCGAGAACTATTCGCGTTTCCTGACTGGACGCCTACCGGGCGAGCCGCCGCCGACCCTGTTCGAGTACCTGCCCGACAACGCCCTGCTGTTCGTGGACGAAAGCCACCAGACGGTGCCCCAGATCGGCGCGATGTCCAAGGGAGACCATCGCCGCAAGATCACGCTTGCCGAATACGGATTCCGCCTGCCGAGCTGCATCGACAATCGCCCGCTGCGCTTCAATGAATGGGATGCGATGCGCCCGCAGACGTTCGCTGTCTCGGCAACGCCGGGCAGCTGGGAGATGGAGCAGTCTGGCGGCGTCTTTGCCGAGCAGGTGATCCGCCCCACCGGCCTGATCGATCCGCCAGTGACGATCCGCCCGGTCGAGGATCAGGTGCAGGACTGCATCAACGAGTGCAAGGAAACCGCCGCCAAGGGCTATCGTACGCTCGTCACCACGCTGACCAAGCGCATGGCCGAGGATCTTACCGAGTTCATGCATGAGGCCGGCGTGCGCGTGCGCTACATGCACAGCGACGTCGAAACGCTGGAGCGCATCGAACTGATCCGCGACTTGCGCATGGGCGTCTACGACGTGCTGGTCGGCATCAACCTGCTGCGCGAAGGGCTCGACATTCCGGAATGCGGTCTGGTGTGCATCCTCGACGCCGACAAGGAAGGCTTCCTGCGCAGCGAGACATCGCTGATCCAGACTATCGGCCGCGCCGCGCGCAACGTCGATGGCCGGGTGATCCTCTATGCCGACCGCATGACCGGCAGCATGGAGCGCGCGATCGCCGAAACGGACCGCCGCCGTGCCAAGCAGCAGGAATATAACGAGCTGCACGGCATCACCCCGCAGACGATCAAGCGGCGCATCGCCGACATCATCGCCGACACCGCCAGCCGTGACGGCGTTGTGGTCGAACTGGAAGACGATGAGCGCAACAACCTCGTTGGCCACAACCTGCGCGCCTACATCGAGGATCTGGAAAAGCGGATGCGCAACGCTGCGGCAGATCTGGAATTCGAGGAAGCTGGCCGCCTGCGCGACGAGATTCGCCGTCTCGAAGCCACCGAACTCGGCCTGCCCGAAGCCGAGCACAAGGCCCCGAAAGTTGGACGCAGCAACGAAGGGAAACCGGGCACGCGCAAGACGCGCTATGGCAAGACCCAGCGGAAATGGGGCAAGTAGGCTCCGCCCAGCCGGACTGACGGAAAAACCCGGAGCCCGCCAAGGCAGGCTCCGGAAAGTTTGTCGGAATGGCTGAAACCAATCCTTCGGGTCGCAAATTCCCTTTGCAGGCAAAGTCTTCGCGGCGCATACCACGATTATGGTATGTTGATTTTTTGGCGCAGGCGGACGTTACAGGGGTGTGAATTCCGCCTGCGTTACAGGGACGACAGGTGGGCGCCAGGAAGGACACGTTGCAAGACGCCGACGCGCGGATCGCCGCGGCGTTTGAGCGCGCACCTTTCGAGGAGCGCGGGTGGGACAGCGCCTTGCGCATACTGGCCGAGGCGACGGGATCCGCGCATGGCCAGTTGCTGGCGATGGGTGGGCCGCACCTGGCCTTCAACTGGGTCAGCGACGTCGACGAAGGATTCCATCGCGCACTTGACGACATCGACGGATACAGTCCGCACGTGAACTACCGCATCGCCGCTGCCCGCAGGCCGATGGAGCTAGCGTGGGAGCACCACTACGATGCCGTCCGGAAGATCCAACCCGGCGAGGCATACGTGGCGGCGATCAAGAAGTTGGGAATGGAGAACGGCGTGCAGACCGTACTGGCCCAGCAGCCGGGCGCCTTCTTTGGGCTAGCTGTGCTGCGGTCAGAAACGGATGGCCGATCGACGGAAATGCAGCGTCAGGTTTTCGCAAGTGCCGCACGGCATGTGCTGGCGGCGATCCGCGTGCAGAATGCGATCGAGCATCAGGGCGCGCTGATGGTGCAAGGTTCGATGGAGGCCATGCGCAGCCCTGCGATCCTGCTCGATGCGACGGCCCGCGTCTGTTTCGTTACCGAAACCGCGTCGGCGCTGCTCGGCCCAGGGACGATCCAGGTTCGAAACAGCGCGTTGCGGGCGACAAGACCGGAGATCGACCGACAGCTTCAAGTCAAGATCGGACAGGCCCTCGCCGGCGCGGCTATGGGTGCTGCCGACATGTGGATTCGCGGTCCAGCCGGTCTCGTACTGATCGATGTCAGGGCGCTCCCCGCGCAGCCTTGGCATTTCGGGTTCTCGCCGCGTGTGATCATCACCATCCGTTCACCCATGGCCGATGCCACGATGTCGGCGTCGGAAGCGGCAGATCTGGTGGAGCGGCAGGCCGGACATCTATCGGCCGCGCTGGGCCTCACCGACGCCGAAGCCCGCGTCGTGGCACTGCTCGCGCGCGGCATGTCTCGGAGAGACGCTGCAGCAATGCGCGGGGTCAGCGCGCAGACCGTCACCAGCCAATTGCGCACGATCTTCCTGAAGTGCAACGTCCGGCGCGAAGCTGAACTGGTGGCGCTTGCGCGCGGGGTGATGGACGTCACGAGATAGATTGCCATGATTCGCTACTTGCATGACATGCAAGTTACCGGCGCGGTCAATTCCATCCACATCATCGGATCCCGCACTTAGAACGGCATCGGCGGATCGGGCGAATTCGCGCGCAATGCCTGCATCTCGATCTTGGTGAAGTCTTCGATGGCCAAAGGCGGGGATATCTTCAAATAGAGGACGGCTTTCGTGAATTCCCATACCATTCCTTAACGACGAGTCTGTAATTCCGCTTGGTGGGACGGACGAGCGGCTTCCGCGTCGTCGACGAAACCGAGGCACATTGGCCAGTGAAGGGGAATGGTATCCAAAACGGCTTTGGCCTGATCCGTCGCAGCATGTGCGGGCAGCTTTTCTGCGAGGCACATGCTGATGACTGAAGGCACCGTGATCATCGCCTGCAGCACTGCCATGTCGGCGATCATCTTCCTCATCCTTGTCCTGACATGGCTGCGCGAAGGGCGTCGTCCACAGAACCTGTGGTTCAGCCTGCCATTTGCATTCGGAGTGCTGTCGGGGGTGCTGCTCGCCTTTCCGGAGATCCTGCCTGGACGCACCGCGCTTTGCCTCGGGTATTTTTTCATGCTCCTTATCCACGCCAGCGCATGGCAGGCAGCGCGCGCGATCGGCGGACGTCGGGCCGCATTGCTGCCCGCATTGTTGCCCTGCGTCGCCTGGTTCGCGTTCTATTCTGCTTTCGCCGTACCGGGAAGCCGCGCGCTCGCGGTCGCCACTTTTGCCCGCGTGCTGATTCCAGGTGCCTTCAATGTCATGGCAGCGATCGAATTCCGGCGTATGCGACACGAGCGCCTGCCATCGGCGAACCTGCTCTACTGGGTTTTCGCGATCTACGCCGGGATAGACCTGCTGCGCAGCCCGTTCGGTTGGGTTCTGCCCTCGCCGCTTGGCCCCGGCGACCCGCAGCTCTGGTCCATACTGCTCCTCAGCCTGCTGATCGTCGTGCAAGGCCTGCTCGTGACTGTTTTCATAACGGCGCTGATGCGCGAGCAGGTCGCGGCTGAACACTACAAGCTTGCCTCCATCGATCCGCTCACCGGCGTCGGTAATCGCCGCGCGTTGCGCGACCGCTTTCAGAGTTTGTCGCGTAGCTGGATAGCAGGCAGCCGCTTCGGCCTGCTGACCTTCGATATCGACCGCTTCAAGCAGATCAACGATCGCTACGGCCATGCGTTCGGGGATCAGGTGATCATCGCGGCCAGCCGGATCGCCGAGGAGGTGATGGGCCCCGAAAACGTCTTTCGCACCGGCGGTGAAGAGTTCGTCTGCCTGTCGACGAACATGAGCGGACTGGAAATGTTCGAGCTCGCGGAACGGCTGCGGATCGCCTTTGAAACAGGCGCGTACGCGATTGGCGAAACGCCGGTCGGCGCCACCATCAGTCTTGGCGTTGCGGTGGAGGACGTGCTGGGTCCGCGCGACACGTTGACACTGGAAGCTGACGATGCGCTCTATGAGGCAAAGCGGCAGGGTCGCAACCGCACGGTGCTGAACACGGGAACCAGCATCGCCGGCGTTCGCTACCTTCCACCTTCAGCGAACGACGGGGACACGTTCCCGTATGGGGCAAGCGCAGTGGGCTTGCGCGGAGTTCAAAGCTTCCCGAACCTGGCCTCGTAGGCACCGGTCTCGCCCTCGGCAAGCAGCTTCGCCTGCTCCACCCAGTTGTCGCGGCGGGGGCGACCGGCAAAGGAACCGAGCCGACTGTCGAGCTGATCCAGATCGGCATCGGTCCATGCGGCGATCTGCGCATAGCGCGTGATACCCAGCCCGTGCAGGACGGCCAGCATCTTCGGCCCCAGACCCTTTATCTTTCGCAAATCATCGGCTTCTCCGGTGCTGGTTGGCGCTTGCTGTGCAGGCGGCGCTACCGGTTTCTCAGCCGGTGAGTCATCGGCAAGGTTCTCGGCAGGTTCGGAGGGCTCCCGGTTGTCGACCTCCTGCTGCGCCGCCACGGCGATTACCTCGCCGATCCCCGCCATCGTGCCTGCCATCGCCGGGGGATCGATGTGCGGAGGCGCTTCGAAGCTGGCAGCTGGCGGCGCGTCTATCAACGCCTGGTTGCGCTGCGCAGGCGCTGCCCCTTCATCGAGCACGTCCTTTTTGTATTCGCGCTTCGGCGGTTTCGAGGCGTGGGCGAACACCCAGTACGCGACGACGATGCCGATCAGCAGCGCGGCGATAAAGATCAGCCAGTTGGCCTCGATCATTTGCAGCACGAAACTACCCCTTTCGATTCCACAACAGCCAGCCGATGCCGAAGCCGACAACGTACGTCAGCGACACTGCGACTGCCATTTCAAGCCATAGCGGCACGATATGCTCCTATCATAGTCCTTGGCGTCCCGCAGACACAGCCATATCATCCCGGCCCCGGCGTATCGATCGGCGTCGGTTTCGTAGGCGCGGGAGAGATCACCGAGAACTCGATGCGCCGATTGGCCGGATCGACCGGGTCCAGACCGGGTATCGGCTGTTTTGACCCCACTCCCGCCGCGCGCAGCCCCTCCCCGGGAATTCCCCGACCGATGAGCTCCCAGCGCACTGCCTCTGCCCGAGCCCGCGACAACGCCGCATTCACCTGCTCGTTACCGCCGGCATCGGTGTGCCCGATCACCGCTATGATGCTGCCGACGCATGGACGCAGCGAATGTCCGACCTCGTCGAGCAGCTTCATGCTGGCCGGATCGATCCGGGCGCTCGCCTCGTTGAAGCGGATGGTTCGCGTCTGCAGGATCCGTTCGACATCGTCCTGGCAATGCTGCGTCACGTTCTCCGCGCGGTCCGCATCCCGCGCCCAGCTGATGCCGCCGATGCCGGGAACCCCAGCGACCGCAGCGGCCACATTCTTGCGCACCATCGACGGCAGCTTGTTGCCACCCGAAAGCACGGGATGGCGGGTGAGCCAACCGTACTTGTCACGGAACGCCAGATCGACGCCTGTGCCGCCCACCGCATCGCGGCGTTGGATCGCCGCTGCTTCCAGTCGGTCGATGAAAGCCGGGCCGAGGAGGTTGGTCGCGGCGAAGGACATTATCAGACATGCCGCACCGCCGGCGGCCACGATGGAGGCTCTGCGAGGGTTCATGATGCCAGCCTAGAGTCTTCCGCGCCGTGTGTCAGCAATGATGCTCGCATACGGCGACATATCAGGCTGGCTTCGTCTTCTGGAACAATTTGCGATCCTCTGGACCGAACGCCTTTTTCCAGATCACCCACATGTATGACCCAAGGATCGCGGGTATGCCGAAGGCAAGTTCAGCCCATTCAGGCAAAAACGCCGTCGCCAGATATCCGATCCCCACGGCAGGAGCAGCGGCCCAGAACAACGCCCAGCGCCAGTTGTTTACTCGGTAGTCCAACATCCGCGAGAGCATCCGCGCCTTCACCAGCGACGCGATGCCCAGCGCCACCATCAGGGCGGCAGCGGCGGCGGCGGCCTGGAACAGGGGATTGTATCCCCAGTGCTGCATGAGCAATATCCCGGCGAGCGTCAGCACCGCCTGGAAAGCGATCGTCAATACCGAAATGAAGAGGTTGCGCACCCGCGCCATGTAGATGAGCGCAGCCTCGCTCACGACCGCGCCTGCGGCCACCACCTCGGCGGCAAGCAGGAAGGTCAGGGCGCCAGTGCCGCCGACGAATTCCCGCCCGACCAGGCCCATCACCCCTTCCCCCGGAATGGCCAGCGACAGCGCGATGCCCGCCTGCGCGGCGGTTATCCAGAAACCCACCTGGCAGACCTGGCGTCCGATCGCGGCATAGTCCTTCTGCCGGATGTTGCGGGTGATGACCGGACCCAGAACGGGCTCGAAGCTGGTCTTGAGCTTCTGGGGCAAGCTCGCCACCTGCTGCGCCGCATAATAGATGCCGACGGCAGAGGCCGGCGCGAGATATCCCAGCAGCAGGATATCCACCCGGCGCGTTCCCCATTCGATCGCATCCGCCAGCGCGATCGGCGTCGAGCGGATCGCCAGCCGGTGCATTTCGCCGGGCCGAGGCCGCCAACCGCGCGGCCGGCCATATTCGCGAACGAACGGGATGAAGGCCGTCAGCGCAGCCGCGAACACGGAGGCAAGATAAGCCAGCGACAGGCCGCTCTCCGGCGCGATCCAGATCATCGCCCCGGCCATGATCGAGATTGTCCATGGCTCGACGATCGCGCGCGACCACACGGTAGGACTGACGCGCAGCCGACAAGCCAGCGCCGCCAGCCAGATCTCGGTCAGGGCAAGGGGCGGGATGGCCAGCACCATCAGCCGGTCAACCTCGGTAATCCCCCCGGCCGGGAACATCGGCGCCGGGACGAAATAGAAGAACACCGCCGCGCTGCAGGAGGTCAGCAATGCGAGGATCATGCCGTCCGCGACGACGTTGGCGGGATGGGCCTCTCCCTCGGTGTCGGACAGGCGCTGCGCCAGCCCGCGCTTCTCGCCCATCGTGCACAGCATTGCCGCGAACTCGATCACCACCAGAGCGGACGCGAAGCGGCCAAGCGCGGCAGGGCCATAGACCGAGGCCCGTCCGGCGATGAACAGGAAAGGTATGCGTGCGGCAAGACGCAGGAAAAAGCCGAGAAGATTCGTCCGGCCGCCCTTGGCGAGCGCCGCGATATCTTCGCTTTCCCGCTGCCCCGCTGCCCCGCGTTCGATATGTTCGTTCAAACAGGATGCTCCTGTTCGGCGCGCAGCGGGCGTGCCAGCAGTTCGGCGACGACAAGGCTCGCAGACTCTCCGTCGAGCAGACGGCGGACCGCCTCGACGATGGGCATCTGTATGCCGGCCTGCCGCGCGAGGTCTGCAAGGACCGGCGCAGTGGCCGCACCCTCGGCCACGCTGCTCTTGCCGGCAAGCGCCTCCGCCATCGACTGACCCTGTCCCAGCGCCAGGCCAAGGGAGAAATTCCTGCTCGAGGTCGACGAGCACGTCAGCACCAGATCACCGATACCGCACAGGCCGGCCAGCGTTTCCGGCCGCGCACCCCGGGCAAGGCCGAAACGCAGCATCTCCGCATAGCCCCGCGCGATCAGCGCTGCCCGCGCGTTCTGACCAAGCTGCAGGCCGTCCACGACGCCGCAGGCGATGGCGAGCACGTTCTTCACCGCACCGCCGATCTCGGCCCCGATCACATCGTCAGAATAGTAGGGCCGCAGCGATGGCCGGGCGATCATCGGTGCGAGTTGGCGCCACTGCTCTTTGCCGCCCGAACAGGCCAGTGTCACGGCAGTCGGCAGACCGGCGGCGACTTCGTGGGCGAAAGTAGGCCCCGACAATACCGCCAGCCGGGCATCGGGCGCCGCATCCGCCGCCACTTGCGCCATCAGACGGCCCGTGCCGGCCTCTATGCCCTTGGCGCAGAGAAGAAGATCCCGCGCACCTGCGGGGAGCTGCGACAGCACCGAGGCCAGGAACTGCGCCGGCACCACGGCCAACAGCACCGGCAGCGCGCCGAGATCCGACAGGGCGGACGTCGCCGTGATGCCCGAGGATAGCGCCGTACCGGGAAGATAGACCTGGTTACGTCGATCCTGGTTGATGCTTTCGGCCAGGCCCGGTTCGCGCGCCCAGAGCAGTACCTCGCTGCCGTCGCTCGCCAGAGACTGCGCCAGCGCCGTGCCCCAGGCACCCGCACCGATGACGCCAACCTGCGCATTCATGCCTTCACTCCCGCACCGCGAACGGCCTCGGCCTCAGGATCGAGCGGCCAGCGCGGCCGCGCTGCGATGTCGAGCGGGTCGGATTGCCCCTGTTCCAGGCGTTCGACCCCGACCCAGGCGATCATCGCCGCATTGTCGGTACAGAGCGCCAATGGCGGTGCGATGAACGGCAAGCCATTGTCCCCAGCCAATTGCTCCAGCGCGCCCCGGATAGCCGTGTTTGCCGCAACGCCGCCGGCCACGACCAGCGCATTGACCTCGCCCACGCTGGCCAGCGCCTTGCGCGTCCGGTCGATCAGGCAGGCGATCGCGGCTTGCTGAAACGAGGCGGCGACGTCTGCATCGGTATAGCCGCATTCGCCGTCCATCGCCTGCTTGGCCCGCAGGACGGCGCTCTTCAGGCCGGCGAAGGAGAAGTGCGGCTCCGCACTGCCCAAAAGCGGGCGCGGCAGCGGCACTTTCGAGGCATCGCCCTGCCGTGCCAGCCGCTCCAGCGCAGGGCCGCCGGGATAACCCAGCCCAAGCACCTTGGCCGACTTGTCGAACGCTTCGCCCAGCGCATCGTCGATGGTGGTGGCAAGGCGGCGGAAACGGCCCACGCCCTCTACCAGCAATATCTGGCAATGCCCGCCCGAAACCAGCAGCAGCAGATAGGGGTAATCGAGCGCGGGATCGGCAAGACGGGGCGACAGTGCATGGCCTTCAAGATGGTTGACCGCGATCAGCGGCTTGTCCGCCGCCATCGCCAGCGCCTTAGCGGTGACGAGGCCGACCATGACGCCGCCGATCAATCCCGGTCCCGCCGTGGCGGCGATCGCATCGACATCCGCCAGTGTCATCCCGGCATCGGCCAGCGTCGCCTCGATCATCGGTGCGAGGCGGTCGGCATGGGCGCGCGCGGCGATCTCCGGCACCACACCGCCATAGGGCCGGTGCGCGTCATCCTGCGAGGCGATATGCTGGGCAAGGATCACACGTTCGCTGGTGACCAGGGCCGCCGCGGTTTCGTCACAGGAAGATTCGATGCCGAGAACTATCCTCATCCCGGCTTCCCCTGAACGACATTGACGGGTAGCACAAGCCGCCCATGGAACAGCACAACCATACCGATAACCAGACCTTCCGCCTCGGAACCCGCCGCTCTCCTCTCGCCATGGCGCAGGCCGAAGAAGCGCGGGATCGTTTGACCGAAGCCCACGGCGCGAACCGGGCGCATATAGAGATCGTTCCGGTTACTGCCAGCGGTGATCGCATCCAGGACCGCGCGCTGGCCGAAATCGGCGGCAAGGCGTTGTGGACCAAGGAACTGGACGCCTGGCTGGCCAACGGCGAGATTGATTTCGCGGTCCATTCCGCCAAGGACGTGGAAACGCTACGCCCCGAAGAGTTCGTGATCGGCGCCGTGCTCCCGCGCGAGGATGTGCGAGACGTGCTGATCGGCGCGGCCGGAATCCACGCACTTCCGCAAGGCGCCGTCGTCGGCACCAGCGCGCCGCGCCGCGCCGCACAGTTGCTGCACGCCCGCCCGGACTGCCGCGTGGTGACATTTCGGGGCAACGTCGCCACGCGCCTCGCAAAGCTGGCGGCGGGGGAAGCGGACGCCACTTTTCTTGCGTCCGCCGGTCTTCGGCGCCTCGGTGAGCACGGGGTCGGCCACGTCCTCGACGAGGAGGAATGGCTTCCCGCCCCGGGCCAGGGCGCGATCATGATCGAATGCCGCGCGGACGATGCGCGCACTCGCGCGCTGCTCGCGGCCATCGATCATCCGCCAAGCCGCACTGCGCTGATGGCCGAACGCGCGCTTCTGAAACACCTTGGCGGCAATTGCCACAGCCCGATCGCGGTCCTCACCGGCCAGCATGGCTCCGAGTTGACGATGCGCGCCGTGCTGTTCAGCCCTGACGGCGCTGAACATGTGACGGGTAAAACCCGCTTCGCCGCGAACGACGAGAGCGGCCCCGCCGCCCTTGCCACAGATCTGCTTGCCCGCGCTGTTCCCGCCATCACGGCGCACTTCGACGGACCGGGCAAAGACCGGTGACGCTGCCGGTCATCGTCGTAAGACCCCAGCCGGGCGCAACCTCGACGATCTGCCGGGCAAGGATGCTCGGACTTGCCGCGTGGGCTTTCCCGTTGTTCGAGATTAGGCCGCTTTCATGGCAGAGCGTCCCGCGCGAAAGCGTCGATGCATTGCTGCTCGGCAGCGCGAATGCGCTACGCCACGGCGGCGAGGCTCTCTCGCTCTATCGGGGTATGCCGGCCTATGCGGTGGGCGCCAGCACGGCGGAGGCCGCACGCGAAATCGGGCTCGACGTGGTGCGGGTGGGCAAGGGAGGACTGCAGCAGGTGCTGGGCGAACTGCTCCCCGCCCACCGCCGTCTCCTGCGCCTTGCCGGGCGCGAGCGCGTGGAGCTGACGCCCCCCCGGGACACCGTCATGATCACCCGCGAAGTCTACGCCAGCGAGGCGTTGCCGATACCGCGCGAAATGGCCGACCAGCTTGCCGATGGGGCTATCGTGCTTTTGCATTCGGGAGAGGCCGCAGCCCATCTCGCCCTGCAGTGCGATCGCGCAGGTATCGCCCGTGACCAGGTCACGCTCGCCACCATCGGACCGCGCGTATCCGAGCGCGCGGGTCGGGGCTGGGCCAGCGTGCGCAGCGCTTCGAGTCCCGACGATCCGGCATTGCTGGCATTGGCCGCGCAGATATGCAAAGAGGCTGCTTCGGGATCACAACTGCCGGAACAAGGCCAGGCCGCAGACTAGATGCAGGATTTCTCCTCGACAGCTTCGTCGTCCTCAACTCGACCGCGTTCGCGCAGCATTACCGTGTTCGTTGGCTTTGCGGCTTTCATACTGGGTGCGGTCGTCGTCGCCTGGGCATTCTCGCACGGCTACCTCGCACGCAGCCTTGGCTCGCCCGAGACGCACGAAACCAGCGCCGCGAATGCGGAGGTCACTGCAATCGGCGATCCTTCGCAAGCCGCAGCCCCCCCCACCACGCCGCTCGCCTCCACCCCGGCGCAACAACTGGCGGCGATCGGTTCGGTCGAGGGGCGGCTTGCGCTGCTGGAGGACCGCCTTTCTCGTGTCGATTTCCAGACCAGCGCCGCATCGGGCAATGCCGCCCGCGCCGAGGGCCTGCTGATCGCCTTCGCCGCCCGCCGGATGGTGGAGCGGGGCGAACCGCTCAGCTACGTCGCCGATCAGCTGCGCCTGCGCTTCATGAACGCCCAGCCGCGAGCGGTGGAAACGATCATCGAGTTCAGCCGGAAGCCGGTCACGATTGACGAACTTTCTGCCAGGCTGGAAGCGCTTTCGCCTGAGCTTTCCATCACCGAGAACGATGAGAGCCTTTGGCAGCGTGCCCGCCGCGAACTTTCCTCGATGTTCGTTGTGCGCCGCGATTCCTCGACGCTGGCTTCGCCTTCCGCGCGCATAGACCGGGCGCGGGTGATGTTGACCGCGCGCCGCATCGGCCATGCCATCAAAGAGGTCGAGCGCCTGCCCGGGGCGCAGGCGGCGGATCAGTGGATCGCCGATGCTCGCCGCTATCAGGAGGTACAGGCCGCTCTGGACCTGCTGGAGACGACCGCGATGCTCGAACCCAGTCGCCTGCAGGATGCCGAGGGGCACCGTATCGACCAGCCAAGCCCGCTCGCCACTCCGGCGGCGGAGCCATCGCCAGTGCCCACGCCGGAGCGCGGGCAGCGGTGACCCTGCCGGGCCAGAGCGATCTGGCCCCGGACCTGTGCGAAACGTTGTGCGCGATCGGCAAAGTTCTTTCGGATGCCAGCGATCCATGGTGGGTGATCGCCAGCGCCGCCGCGGCGCTCCACGGTGCGAGGCCGATCACCGTCCGGGACGTGGACGTGCTGCTCAGCGAGAATGATGCGCGGCGCGTACTTCCCAGCCTAGGCCTCGCAGTGGAGCCCGGCCCCGACCATCCCCGCTTCCGATCTGCGGTATTCGCCGCCTGGAGTGCCCATTCGCTGCCGGTCGAGTTCATGGCAGGGTTCTGTCGGAAGGATGGCAACGCGTGGGTCCGCGTCCAGCCCGTCACGCGCGTTCCGATCGCGGTCGTGAACGGCGTCATCCATGTGCCGCAGCGGCAGGAACTGGAAGCGATGTTCGTCAGCTTCGGGCGCCCGAAGGACCACGAACGCGCGGCGTTGTTGCGGGCGCTATGATGTCTTGAGTACCGTTGCCCCGGCGAAAGCCCGGCAGCTGTGAGCCGTGCCCCGCGCCGATGCCGGTCCCCGCCTGCGCCGGAATGATACCTGTGGTCAGCCCTGCAGCAATTCCGGCAGCTTGCCGGACATGCCCCTCGCCTCGTCCATGAAAAAGCGCTTGAGCAATGGCGTGCGCTGGACAGCGCCCATGCCAAGCCGGCGCACGGCACTGGGAAGCCGGCCCGGGATACCGAACAGCCGGGTGAGCGAGTCGGTAGCGGCCATCACCATGAAGGAATCGAGCCCGCGCCACTTTTCATAGCGGGCAAGCAATGCGGCATCGCCGGGCTCGAGGCCAAGACGCATGCCATCGGTCAGCACTTCCACCAGCGCGCCCACATCGCGCAGGCCCAGGTTCAGGCCCTGCCCGGCGATCGGGTGCATTCCGTGCGCGGCATCGCCGATCACGGCGAGGCGCTGATCGATCACCTTGCCGGCGTGATGGAAGCGCAGCGGATAGCTCATGCGCGGGGCCGAAAGAGAGATTTCGCCCAGCACACCGTGCATCCGGCTCGCCACCTCGTTGACGAACATCGCATCGCTCATCGCTATGACACCGGCGGCGTCCGTCTCGGCGACCGTCCAGACAAGAGCGCTGCGGTGGCGCCCCTGATCGTCGTCCAACAGCGGCAGCAGCGCGAACGGGCCCGCCGGATAGAAGATTTCCCACGCCGTGTTTTCGTGCGACTTCTCGTGGAACAGCCCCGTCACCATCGCGCGGTGCTTGTAGTCCCACTTGGCGAGCGCGAAACCGGCCTCGTCGCGGGTCGGCGACTGACGTCCCTCTGCGGCGACCAGCAGCGATGACGTCAATACGCGCCCGTCCGCCAGTTCCACCTCTACACCGTGCGGCCCCCGGGTGCGGCGTACCGCCTCGGTCTTCACATGCCAGGCAATGGCGGGTTCGTCCTTCGCCGCATCAAACAGCGCCAGGCGCAGGTCGCGGTTGTGGAACATCCGGCCGAGCGTGCCCTCGTCAGGCTTGGGCGTGAAATCGATGCGTCCCGGCTTCATACCATCGGTCACCGCGATCGACGCGATCGGGCAGCCAAGCGGCTCCAGCCGCGCAGCGAGGCCGATGTTGGAAAACAGGTTCCAGCTTGCGGTGGAGATCGCCGAAGCCCGGCCGTCCGCGCCTTCCGCCACCAGATCGGCAGGATCGGCGCGGTCGATCACGTGGCTGGTGATGCCGGCGCGGGCCGCTGCCAGCGCCAGCGTCATGCCTACAAGGCCGCCGCCGAGGATGATCAGATCGCGGCGTTCAGCCGCCGGGCTTGCAATCATTTCCGAGTCGCTCATCGCGAGCAGGTATCGGCCTCCCCGGCGTCGATGTCGAGACACCTGCCGTCCCATGTACCCGTCGGCTCGGAAAGGCCGACGAGCGCGGCAAGGCTGGGGGCGATGTCGACCGTCTCGACAGGCTGGGCCTGCTCCATCGGCGTCATACCCTTGCGCCAGAACAGGATCGGCACACGGCGATCATAGTCCCAGGGGCTGCCGTGGGTGGCGGTGTAGCCGGGGACCGGCTGCGTGCCAGGCACCACCGCGCGGCGCGTCATCATCAGCACGTCACCGGAATGTGCGGGATTGTACGAGGCGGCGACACGTTCGATCTCGCTCCAGTCCTGTGGGTTGCCTGAGGGCACTTTCACGGCCTTCACCTGTTCGGCGGTATAGACACCGGAAATCTGCGGGTTCGTCTTTAGCTGTTCGACGAGTGCCGCGATCACCTTTTCGCGGTCATCGCCCTTCAGTTCATCGTTGAGCCAAACGTCACCCGAACCGCCGGCACCGTAGAGGATCTGGCCGGCCTTGACGGTAACGCCGGTCGCGGCGCTGACCACTTGCGAAAGCGCCTTGGCGGTCAGCGAGGAATCGAGCCGCGCCGCATCGGGCACGCCGTGCAGCTTCATCCGCTCCGGCGCATCGGCGCCGCCGTGGTCGGCGCTGAGTACCACCACATAGTCCAGACCGCGCTCGTCCAGCGCCGCGAGCAGCGTGCCGATCGTCTGGTCGAGTTGGTTCATCTGGATGCACATCTCCACGCCCTCGGTGCCGAAGGCGTGGCCGACCTTGTCGGTAGCCGAATAGCTGACCGAAAGAACGTCCGGCACGGCGTCTTGGCCCAGCTTCATCTCGTCCACCAGCCGCACCGCCATGTCGGTGGTGGCAAGGTCGACGCGCGGGCTGTTGGAAAAGCCCTTGTAGTCCCCGGCTTTCAGCGGAAAGCGGTAGGTGCCGATGGTGAAGCCGCCCATGTCGACCGCGTGGTCGACGGCGCTGCACCATTCGGGAACGGCAAGCTCTTCCGCACCGGCATCGACGATCGCCGCAAGTGCCGAGTTCCCCGCCTTCGCGGCTGCCGAGAGCTTGTGATCATCGAAGGTGACGAAACCCTTGCCCTTGAACCAGTATCCGGCATCCGCGGTGTGACCGCTCATCATCACTACGGCGCGGTCCTTCGCGGACACGGCTACGTTCTTGCTGGCGGGGTTCTTCTTCTTGAGCAGGTCACCCAGCGTCGGCACGAGCAGATGGTCGGAGGAAACCACCGGATCGTTCGCCGAGCTCTTCGGATTGCTTTCATCCTCGGAGCAATAGACCTCTCGGCCCAGCTTCGGGTCAAACCAGTTGTTGGCGATGATGCCGGTGCGCGAGGGATGCGCACCGGTCAGCAGCGTCGAGTGGCCAGGGCACGTCTCGGTCGCCGCGTGCGACTGGAAGCCGCTGGGAAACACCGCGCCCTGCAGCAGGCGGGCCATGCCTTGGCTGTAATGCTCGCGGTACTGCTGGAAGACGTCGGCGGACAACTGGTCGACCGCGATCGCGACGATCAGGCGGGGCGGCTTTGGTGATTCTGCCGCAGGCGCTGCCGGCGCTTCCTGAGCTTCCTGAGCGGCAGCCGGAACAGCGGCACAAAGGGCAATGAGCGGAAGGGCAAACGCGGCGATTGAGCGCATCGGGCAGTTTCCTTGAAAAGTCGCGGCAATAGGGGCAGATGCGTCGATGACTGCAACGCTCGGCGAGCGCAAGAGCCTTCCGAACACACGAAAGTCAGATGATGTCGCGCCGCTATAGCCTGTTTGTGGCACTCCTGTGTCAACTGCTGACCTTGCTATTGTGCCCGGCCGTGGCATTGGCTGCCCCCAACCACATCGCCGCCCAACTGATCGCCGGCCCGGCTGCCGCTCCAGGCAAGGAGACAACCCTCGCCATCCGCATGACGCCGGACAAGGGCTGGCACGGGTACTGGCTCAATCCCGGCGACGCCGGCCTCGGTATGCAGCTCGACTGGACGCTGCCCGACGGCGCGGTGACGCAGGAGCCGCTCTATCCGGTTCCGCAGACGCTGGTGGTCCAGGGACTGATGAACCACGTCTACGAAAGCGAATACGCGGTTCTGGTGCCCTTCACGGTCCCCGCCGGCGCCGTGCCGGGCAGCCGCCTGCCGGTGCGGGTAAAGGCCGAGTGGCTCGCCTGTACCGAAGAGATCTGCGTGCCGGAGCGGGCGGAAATGGCGGCAGAGGTCGTCGTCGGCGAGGCTGGGACCGGTAACGCGGCGGATGCGGCCCGCTTCGACGCCTGGCGCCAGCGCCTGCCAGCGCCGCTCGATGCACCCGCAACGGTGGAGATTGGCGATAACGTCGTGCGCCTCGCGATCCCCCTGCCGGCGAGCGCCGATCTGGTGTCGCCCCATGTCTTCATCCGCGAGGACAAACTGGTCGACTATGCCGCGCCCCAGGCTTTCGCGCGCAAGGGCGACATGCTGCTCGTGACCATCCCCCGCGCAAGGTTCGCCGCGCAAGTACCGCACGCGGTGCAAGGCGTGCTGAAGCTCGACGGCAAAGGCAACGGCGTATCCTTCGCCGCGCGCGCAGGTACGGTGCCGACGGGCGGCACGCCGATCGCCGGGCAGGAGAAGCCGGAATTGCCCGCGCTACCCCTGCTATTGCTGGCCGCGCTGGCGGGCGGGCTGCTGCTCAATGTGATGCCCTGCGTGTTCCCGATCCTCAGCCTCAAGGCGATCAGCCTCGCACGCGCCGGGGAAAGCGAGGCGCATGCCCGGATCGAGGGGCTGGCCTATGCGGCGGGCGTAGTTCTCGCCTGCCTCGGCCTTGGAGCGCTGCTGCTGGCACTGCGCGCTGGCGGCGAGGAAGTAGGCTGGGCTTTCCAGTTGCAGGAGCCGCTGGTGGTGGTTGCGCTGTTCCTGCTGGCAACCGCGATAACCGCCAACCTGCTCGGCCTCTTCGAGTTCGCCGTGCCCGGCTTCGCCAGCGAGGGTAGCCCGCAAGGCGCTTTCGCGACCGGGCTCCTCGCCGCATTCGTCGCAACGCCGTGCACCGGACCGTTCATGGCGGGCGCGATGGGCGCGGCACTCTTGCTGCCGATCGCGCCCGCGCTGGCATTGTTCGCCGCGCTCGGCCTGGGCATCGCGCTGCCGTTCCTCGCCGTCGCCTTCGTGCCGGCGCTGCGTACCCGGCTGCCCCGGCCCGGACCATGGATGGTGACGTTCCGCCGCTGGATGGCCGTGCCGATGGGCCTGACCGGGCTCGCACTGGCATGGCTGGCATGGAAAGTGGGCGGAGGCGTGTTCCTTGCAGCCACGGCAGGTTTCGCCCTGATTGCGCTGGGCTTGTTGTGGAGGGCCGGCGAGGCGCAGCGACGCGGGAAAAGCGCGCGGCTGCCTGCCCTCCTCGCCGCAGCGGCCTTTGCGGCCTGCCTGCTCGTGCTTCCCACGCCGCAGCCCCCGGCGTACAGCGAGGACAGCATTCTCGACACCCGCCCTTTCAGTGATGAGGCCCTCAACGAAGCGAGGCGCGCAGGTTCACCCGTTTTCGTGTATATGACGGCGGACTGGTGCCTCACCTGCAAGGTCAACGAGCGTGTCGCGATCGAACGCGAAGAGACGCGGCAGGCGTTCGAGAAGGCTGGAGTGGTTGTCCTGCGCGGTGACTGGACGCGGCGGGATCCGGCCATAACGCGCTACCTGAACGATCAGGGAGCCGCAGGCGTGCCTCTCTATATCTGGTATGACGAGAACGGTCGCGCAGAGCAGTTGCCGCAGGTTCTGACACCCTCCATTCTGGAGCAGAAAGCCAGCAGTGCTGACTAGTCAACTTAATTGGTAGAGTTTAATTAGCTCTTCATCAGGCGGAGATTTCCGGCCGATGGAGAAATGACGATGGCATCTGCTCTCAACCTCCCGCACGCCAGGCGCCCGCACCACCGACGCGCCGCGCGCAAATGCGGTACGCTGCCGGCATGGCTGGCGATGCCTGCGCCGCAAGATCTGGAACACTTCGATAGCCGCTCGGGCAAAGGCAGACGGCGCTTCAGCCGCGCCGTCGCCATTGCCTTTGTCCTGTCGATCGCCCTGTGGGCGGGCATCGCGGCCCTGCTATTTGCCCTTCTCTAGCCGTCCTAGTCTAGCCGTCCTGCCACTTCCGGCACCTGCTCAAGCTGCGACCGAACGATTTCCTGCGGGCCAACCACGACCACGCTCATCTTGTCCGGCGCGAGTTCACGCCTGGCAGCGGTCTGCAGGTCGGCAGCCGTCAACGCGCTGACCTTGCCGACGTAATCGCTCATGAAGCGGGCGCCCAGCCCTAGCAGGTCGAGGTTTGCCAGCGAACCCGCCATGCCCCCTCGCGACGACAGGCCGATCACGAACGTGCCGTTCATGTAGTTCTTGATGCCCTGCACTTCCGCGCTGGTTGGCGCCTCGTCCTGGATGCGCCGGATTTCCTTGTAGATCTCGGTGATCGAGGGACCGGTTGCTTCGGCCGTGACGTCGGCTTCCTCGGCCCAGTAGGCGCCGTCTACGCGCTGCGAGTTCACCGCATGCGGTGAATATGTGTAGCCCTTGTCCTCGCGGATATTACGGGTGATGCGCGAGGAGAAGTAGCCGCCGAGCAGCGTGCTTGCGGCCTTGAAATCGACTTTGTCCCCGTCCTTGGTGATGCGCTTGCCGACCACCAGCGTCGATTGCGGCGCTCCGGGCCGGTCGATCAGCACCACCTTGCCCGCCGTGTCCGCAGGGGCCGGCATGGAGGTAGCTGGAGCGCCTGCCTTCCAGTCACTAAATGCCTTTTCGATCGCAGTGCGAACGGCAGCCTGGTCGAACTGGCCCACGACATAGACATGCGTGCGGGCAGCCCCGAAGTTCGCGGCGTGGAAGCCCTTCACCTGATCGAGCGAGTAGCCCGAAAGCTGCTCCGCAGTCGGGAATACGCGGCCATAGGGGTGGCCGGGATACATCAGGCTTGCAAAAGCTTCATCCGCGATCGAGCCCGGCGTCGATTTCGCGACCGTGAGATTGCGGAGCAGGTCGGCGCGGACCTTGTCCAGCTCGCCGGGCGCGAAGTCGGGCCGGCGCAGCAAGTCGGCTACGAGCACGACCGCCTCCGGCGCGCTTTCGCTGAGCACGTCCATCGTGGCATTGGTCTGGTTGAGACCGGTCGATAGAGATATCCCCCCGCCCATTGCCGCTGCCGCTTCGGCAAGGGCAGAGGCATCGCGCCCGCCCGCACCCTTTTGCATCAGCTCGCTCGTCATGTCGGCGAGCCAGACGTTCTCGCCGTCATCGATATTACCGGTCCAGACCGAGGCCAGCACCGTCACCTTGGGTACGTTGCCATGCGGGATTAGCGTCACGTGCATGCCGTTGGGCAAGGTGTAGGCGGTCATCTCCGGCAGCGCGAAGGGGCGGGGTGCAGCCGGGACTGGCGGCGCTTCCTTGGCGGACGCGCCAGCGGGAACCGATCCGGCAGCGAGGGCCGCGAAGGCGGATGCTGCGGTGATGCCGGCGGTGAAGTTTCTCATCCTGCGCATCACTTCGCCTCCCCTTCCGGTGCGGCGGGCGCAGCTTCCTTGCCCGGCTTCAGATCGATGATCGTGCGGTTGGTGGGGCGCAGGTACTCTTGCGCCGTCTTGCGGATCAGTTCGGGGGTGACCTTGGCGATATCCTGCTCCAACCGATTGATCCGCCCCGGATCGTCATCGAACAGGGCAAAACTGGCCAGCAGGTTGACGAGCCCGACGCGGTTGCCATCACCGATCACGTCGTAAAGAGAGGACCGGGCCTTGGTCTTGGCGCGGTCCAGTTCGGCAGGCGTTATCAGGCTGGTCTGAAGATCTTTCACGATGGCATCGATATCGCCCAGGATCTGGTCGTCACTGACATCGGCGCCGTGGATTATCATCCCGGACCACAACATCGGGCCATTGTAGTCATAGGCATCGCCGAGGGGCCAGTTGATGCCGCCATCGACACTGCCGCCATAGGCCTTGTCGTTGACGAGAACCTGCGTGAAGCGGCTGTCCTTGCCCTGCATCAGCATCAGGTCGATGAGGACCATGGCCGACCATTCCGGCGTTCCCTTGGGCGGGACGTGGTAGGCCCATGCCAGCGCCGGCTGCGGCGCCAGTGCGTCAACCTTCTCAAGCCGCTTCTGCTGCGTCTGCCGCGGCTCGGAGATGTCGGGACGCTGGATGGCGGGCGCGGCAGGGATCGGCGCGAAATACTTATTCACCCAGCCCATCACTTGCGCCGGATCGACATCCCCCGCCACCACCAGCACGGCATTGTTGGGCGCGTAATACTGCTTGAAGAACGCCTGCACATCCTCCAGCGTCGCGGCATCGATCTCCTTGAGATCGCCATAGAAATTATGCGCGTTGAACCAGTTGGTGTTCGCCGCCTGCGGCAGGTCGAGCCAGGGGAAGCCGCCGTATGGCTGGTTGAGCACGTTGACCTTGACCTCGTTCTTCACCACGCCCTGCTGGTTGGTGAGGTTGGCCTGCGTGATGTCGAGGCCTTTCATCCGGTCCGCTTCCGCCCACAGGAAAGTCTCGGTGGTGTTGCTGGGCACGACTTCGAAATAGTTGGTGAAGTCGAACCGGGTCGAGCCGTTGAGGACGCCGCCGTTTGAATTGACGAGGCCGATGAATTCGGCCTTGCCCAGGTTCCGCGATCCCTGGAACATCATGTGCTCGAACAGGTGGGCAAAGCCGGTGCGATCACGCGGTTCCACGCGGAAGCCGATCCCGTAGTAGACACCGATGGTGGCAGTCGGCACCGAGTGATCGGGCGAGATCACCACCTTCAGGCCGTTTTCGAGTTTATGATACTCCACCGGCACGTTCACCGCCGTCGGCGCGGCTGCAGCCTTGGCGGTCGTCCTGGCCAGCGCCGGCGATGCGGGCGAGCCGGCCAGCGCCAGCAAGGAAGCGCCGAGCAAGGCCATCACGCCCGGCTTCATCGACTTGGTCATGTGCGTACAGCTCCCGGAAGATCCAGAGCGGCAGGACAGACGCGTCTGCCCCGCACCCTGCTTTCATGGGTGCGACACTATCGGGCCTCGCGGATAAGGCAATCGGCGAGCGCCATATTTCGATCGACCGGAGGCTTGCCCGTTCAAGGCTGGCGGCCCGACGTTCACAGAATGTCGGCAACGCCCTCCAGGCCTTCACGCAGCTTGCCGATTGCCTGCGCCTTGAGCTGGTGCACCCGCGGAATCGAGACCTGCAGCACTTCGGCGATCTCGGCGAGGTTCAGTTCCTCGACGAAGTAGAGCTGGACGATCAGTTTCAAACGTTCCGGCAGATCGCTGATCGCCGCGAGCAAGGATTCGCGCACTTCCTCGTCCGCGAGCAAGGAAAAGCTGTCCGGGGTTTCTTCAGCAAAGGCCATGTTCTGGTCCGAATAAACTTCATCAATCGAGTCGAAATAGAGCGGTTGGCTGGTATCGCGCTGGTTGGCGAGTTCGGCTTCGCTCATCCCCATCGCAGTGGCCAGTTCGTGCGGCAGCGGATCGCGGCCCAGTTCGCCGCGCAGTTCGGTTTCCTTCTCCGAGAGCTGGCGACGGCGCTCGGTCGCGCCGCGGGACATCGGCACGTTGCGCCGGATCAGGTCCACCATGGCGCCGCGCACCCGCATCTTGGCATAGGCGGCAAAGCCATCCTCGGTCGGCCCGGAATGCTTCTGCGCGCATTCCGTGAGCGCGACGAGCCCCGCCTGGATGAGATCCTCCAGCTCGATGCCTGGACGGCCCGAACCGTTGACATGCCAGGCGAGGCGCCGGACCATGGGCAGGAAACGACGCACGCGATCGGCAATGTCCCCCTGGTATGCGCCGGCGATGCGGTTCGGGCGTCCACCTTGCGAAGGGGCGCCATAGACCGGGCTCGATGAAGGCGGGTGGAAAGACGTCTGGTCTTGTTTCATGCTGCCATGCTCTCAGCTTGGTCATGGTGGTCCGGGTGCGGCAGGCCTGGGGCCTGATGCGGATTGGCGGCACCGATGACGTCGACGACTTCGATCGGTTGGGTCGAGGGTAGTTCGGCAATCGAGATGACGAGACTGGACGGCGCGCGCATGCGCAGCAGCGCGGCAAGCGCCCGCCTCGCACGCGGCTGCACCACCAGCGTCAGCGGAATGGCACCGGGACCGCGAGCCTCGGTCATTTCGGATATGCGCTCGCCGATCATGCGGGCAAGATCGGGTTCGATCACGGGCTGGCCGGTGGCCGGATCATGCATGCCCTGCACGATCGCGTTTTCCAGTCCGGCGTCGAGCGTGACCACCGGCAGGCGCATGTTAGGCGGGCAGACCCTGCCGACTATGAGGCCGCCCAGGTCCGCGCGCACCAGCTCCACCAGCCGGTCGTGATCGACCGTCTGCTGGACCGCGCGCGACAGGCTGGCGAAGATCGGCAGCGGGTGCGAGATCGGGATGTGGTCTTCCAGCAGCGAACACAGCAGGCGAGTCAGCGATGCCAGCGAGAGAGGCTGCGGATAGACGGTTTCAATCAGGCCGGCAGCGTGGTCCTTCAGCGATTCGATCAGCGCCTTCACCTGATCGGGGCCCAGCATCTCCTGCGGCCGCTCGACAAGGAGCTGGTTAAGATGCGTGGCTATCACCGTGCCCGGATCGACCGTCAGGAAGCCTTCCGCCGTGGCATGGTCGCGCGCGGCGGGATCGATCCAAAGGGCCGGGCAACCGAAACTGGGGTCCTGCGTAGCTTCGCCGCGCAGGGTATGGCCGGGGCGCACTTCGCCGGTATCGATGGCAAGCACCTTGTCCGCCCGGATCATCGCCCCGCCCAGGTTTACGCCGCCCAGCATGATGCGGTAGTCGTAAGGCGACATGTCGAGCGCGTCGCGGACGCGGAACTGAGGCACGATGAAACCGAAGGCCTGGCTCAGCTGCTTGCGTACGCCGGTAACGCGGGTGACCAGCGGCGAGCCCCGCCGTTCGTCGACCAGTTGCACGAGGCCATAGCCAAGCTCGATGGTGACGAGAGTGTGATCGGACACATCCTCCAGCTCGATCCGCGACGGATCGACCTCGGGCACCGGCTCGATGACAGGGATCGCTGCCTTCACGGCGCGCTTGCGCAGCGTGTCCCACAGCCACAGCGCAAGGCCTGCGGCGGGCAGGAAGATCGTCTGCGGCATGGCCGGGATCATGCCGATCGCGCCAAGCACGACGGCAACCGGCAACCACGTGCCGGGCGCCGCGAACTGGCCGCCGATCTGGCCGGCAAGGTCGCGGGTATCGGAAACGCGAGTGACGATGACGGCTGCGGCGATCGACAGCAGCAGCGAGGGAACCTGCGCCACCAGCGCGTCACCGATGGCAAGCGTGATGTAGGTCTCGGCGGCTTCCCCAGCGCTGAGGCCGTGGCTGATCATGCCCAGGCAGAAGCCGGCTATGATGTTGACGCCAAGGATCAGCAAAGCGGCGATCGCGTCGCCCTTCACGAACTTGGACGAACCGTCCATCGATCCGTAGAAGTCGGCCTCGGTCGAAACCTCGCGGCGGCGCGCCTTGGCTTCTTCCGCGGTCATCAGGCCCGCGGCAAGGTCGGCGTCGATCGCCATCTGCTTGCCGGGCAAGGCGTCGAGCGTGAAGCGGGCCGAGACCTCGGACACGCGGCCCGCGCCCTTCGTGACCACCACCATGTTGATGATCATCAGGATCAGGAAGACGAAGATGCCGACGGCGAAGTTGCCGCCGATGAGGAAGGCGCCGAAGGATTCGATGACCTTGCCCGCCGCTGCCTCGCCCTCATGCCCGTGGACCAGCACGACGCGAGTGGAGGCGACGTTGAGCGCGAGGCGCAGCAAGGTCGCGAACAGAAGGACGGACGGGAAGGACGAGAAGTCCAGTGGCTTTTCCGCGTTCATCGCCGCCATCAGGATCGCGACCGAAAGCGCGATGTTGAGCACGAACGAGATGTCGAGGACGATCGCAGGGACCGGCACGATCATCAGAACGATGAGGATCATGATGCCCGCCGGCAGCGCCATCGCGCCGGGATCGTTGATACGCTTGAACAGGTTCACAGGTTGAACCTCGCAAGCTTGGCATAGGCTTCACGCACCTTGGCGGGCGCGGCGTCGGACGACGTTCCGAACGCGCTTGCCAGGGTGTCTGCCATGGAACGGGTCGCGACTTGCGGTGTCTGCGGCGCAGGCGCCAAGCCGGCGTGGAATTCGCGGGCGATCGGGCCCATCGGCGGCTGCCAGCCGGGCTCCGCCTGCGCGTCGGCCAACGTCGTGGGCACGATGCCGGCCCACACGGCGGGATCGCCGCCTTCCATGGCGCTCGACACCTTGCCGCGCATCAGGTCCATCACGGCCCCGACGCTGCGCGGGGCTCCGCCGGAAAAGAAGATGCCGCGATTGGCCGCAGCCGCCTTGGGCAGCAGCGCGGCGGCACTTTGCGAAGGATTGGTCGAAAGCGCGGAAAGGAACTGCCCGGCGCCGGCAATGCCAAGGAAGTGCGCCATGTAGAGCTCGGCGGCATCCGGCTCGCGGCCGAGCTGCGCGGTCAGTTCCGCCTTGTTGTCGCTGGCCAGTTCCGCCGCCATCAGCGCCGAGACGTCGGCATTGTAGCGCAGGCCCATGATCTGTGCGCGGGCGCCGCTGTCATTGACGCGGCCACCCTGGATCGCATTGCTGATCCAGTCCATGCCATGCTGCGAGCCGTGGCGGTCGAGCGTTTCCAGCCAGGTGCCCTGGGTGAACTGGTACAGGCCCGCTGCGCTCGAAGTGGCGGCGCGGGCGCTGGGGTCAAGGCTCGATTCCAGCTTTGCCTGCGCGAGCAGGTACTGGAAATCCATTCCTGTTGCTTGAGATGCCCGGGCGATGGCAGCGCGCGCCTGCGTCCCGTTGGACGCGGCGGCTGCGTTCATACCCCCGAGGATTTGACCTTCGCTCAACTTCGGCTCCCGGCAATGAATTTACCGGAAGCCTGTTAAGCAAAGGGCGTGCCAAATTGGTCTGGCTTAGAAGCGTCCGCCCGCCGTGGCGTAGCCTGCGCCTGCCCGGTAGAGCTGCGGAGCGCCCGTCAGGGCCGTCAGGCGGCGCGACACGTTGGACGCGATAATGTTGCGAACCTGCCGGTTTACCTCGTTCAGGCGCTTGGCCGTCTCGAGCATGCCGCGGCACTCTTCGTCGAGCTCGACAATGTCGGTTTCATCGAGCGTGCCGCACAGGCGGCCCTTGTCATTCGCCGCACCGACGATCGCGTCAAGGTCCAGCCCGGCAAGCGCCTGCCGTTCCGCCTCCAGTGCGGCAAGCATCTGCCGGAGCGTGTCGCGAAGGTCGGCATTGCTCATTGCTTGGGGCTCCTCAGCAGCACGCCGGCTGCGATTATGGCGTCGGCGATCTTGGCTGGCACGAGAGGATACGTGCCTTGCTCGACCGCTTTGCGGATCATGTCCACACGCTCCCGGTCCACCGGCGGAGGGCCAGCTTCCAGGGCTGCGGAAGTCTCAACTGTGGCTCCGGCAGAGGTTGCCGCCTGCGCCGGCTTGCGGTTCGTCTCGACGCTCTTTGCGCCGGACGTGGTTTCACCGCCCGCCGCGCGGGCTAACCTTGCGTCGACCGCGCCAACGGCGCGTGCAGGTCCCACTTCGATAGGTGGCATGATGCCGCTCCTTGAATGTTCCGGAACTGAGAACGGAGCAGCGTAGGGATTTTTAAGGGGGCGGCAACTTTTTGCCCGAAGGCGGCAAAATCGATCAGGCGCGGTGCCGCCTCATGGCATCGGCAACGACACCAGACCGGGGCGCTCGATACGGGCGCGCATGGGCTCGGAACGCGCGGTGCCGGCCGCTGCCGGGCGCACGCGGATCCACGCGCCCACCGGTCCGGCTTCCATAGCCTCACCGGGTTGCGAAACGGTAAACCCGTCGCCCGTAATCGCGATCGCGACGGCATCGCCGCGGTTTACCGCATTCGGCTCTACCGCCGCGGCCATGGGGGCTGCGCGCTTCACAGGCACGAAAAGCCGCCATCCGCCGGCATCTCCGCACTGGACGACGACACTTTCCTGCATCGTGGTGCGCCACGAAAGCGCAACGCCGGAATAGCACGATTGCAGACGCAGCCGCCGGTCAACGGGTGTCAGGGCTCCGCCGCTGGCACCGATCGGTGCGCCGGTGAAGGCAGCGACCTGCCGATCGATCGCGTCGAGATCGGCGAAAGCTCCGGATGCCGCCGCGGCGGCAAGGAGGATCAGGCTGGGGGTCATGGCGTGAATTTCCCATCGGTTGCAGTTTGCCCCGATACTAGCAAATTCCGTGCCAAGCCTTCAGCCGATGATCACTTCGATGCGTCCACGCCGCCGGGTACATCGTAGGCCAGCGCCGCGCGCGGCGGACCATTGCCGGGCTCGACCACCAGCCGGGCGGCGTGGCCAAGCGCCCCGGCGCGCGCAAGAAGGCGCTGCGCATCCGCGAGGGCGCGGGCCTGCCCGCCAGCATCCGCGCGGTCATAACGGGCAGTGATGGTAAGCTGCTGGCGCGGATCCACGGCCTGATCGCGCAACCACTGGTCCAGCGGCGGCGCGCCCGGCGCGGCAATGTAGACCGACAGCGGCTCGGTCTGCGGAGAGGGCGCTTCCGCGCGCGCCGTCTTGGGCACAGCGCCAGGATAGGCGGCGACCTTCGCAGGCTGGCGACTGACGACGCTGGCCATGATCATGAACAGGATCAGGGACAGGTCGGCAAGCGAGGTCTGCCAGCCGGTCCCGGCGCGAACGCTCATCGTCCCGATCCTGCTCCCACCGCGCGCTTGCGCATGGCAACCGCCACCTGTCCGCGCCCGATGGCGGGGACAGGCAGGGCATCTGCGACTTGGCCTTCCAGCCATTCGAGGACGCGCTGGCGGTCATACTCTTCCTGTGCCGCGCGGCGGGCGACCATGCGGGCCAGCGGCGCCAGCAGTAGGTTGCCGAACAGCAGCCCGTAAAGCGTTGTCAGCACCGCCATCGAGATAGCCCCCGTAAAATCGCCGCCGCCGGTGCTCCCCGGCATCTGGCCCGGCATCTGGCTTAGGGACACGAGAGTACCGGCGAGACCGAACACGGGAGCGAGGTCCGCCGCCTGGTTGAGCGTGCGCATGGCGCGCATGCTGGCCTGGTTGCGGCGACGCTTGTGAGCGGCATGTGTCGCATGGAGCGCCGTGGCGGAGCGGCTAGCGATGAGGCCGTCCGTCGCATCGTCGAGTTCCGGATCGCCCGAGTGGCGAGGTTCGGTGCGGATCACTCCGTCCTTGCGCATCTCCCGGACATGAGAGGCCATGTCGGCCTTTGCCTGCACCGGATCAAAGCGCCGCTGGACAAGCCCCGCCAGCGCCGTGAATGTCATCGCGCAGTCCCGAAACCCGCAGCGCAGCAGGGTCGCCAGACAGGTGCCGCCCACTACGATCGCCGCGCTCGCGGCGTCGAACAGGTTCTCGAGATGCATGGGCGGAGGTCTCCTTCTGCGCTGAGAACGGCAGCACCCGGCAAAATTGCAGGGCCGATTGCCGGAAACTTTGCAGTTTCTGGCGCGCGATTGCCGCCTACCGGCAAAACCTTGCCGCTCGCCGTCCGGCAATCGCCCCTTCCCCGCCCTCAACCGACGCTTTCCCTCATTTGGCACGCCCTTTGCTAGAAAGGCGGGCAGGTAATTGTGGGACACGTATGACATGCCCGATCTGTTCGGAATAAATGGCAAGGCCCTGGAGCTGCGTTCGCAGCGCATGGGCATCCTTGCCTCGAACATCGCGAATGCCGGCACCCCCGGCTACAAGGCGAAGGACATCGATTTCGGCGCGGCGCTGAAGGCTGCTTCGTCGGGCACGGACGTGTCCGCCGCAGCCGATCGCTCGACGCTCTACCGCACCCCGGTGATGCCGTCCCTGGATGGCAACACGGTCGAACTGCAAAACGAGCAGCTCGCCTTTTCCGAGAACGCCGTCGGCTACGCCACCACGCTCCAGTTCATCCGCTCGCGCGTGGACACCGTAACCCGCGCGCTGAAGGGAGACTGACGATGGCCGGCAATCCGCCTCTCAGCCTTTTCGGTCTCGCCCAGCGCGGCATGTCCGCGCAGCTCGTGCGCATGAACGCTGCGGCATCGAACCTTGCCAACGCCGGCACCGTCTCGGCCAGCGAGGAAACCGCATACAAGCCGATTCGCGCCGTCTTCGCCGAAGATCTCGACCGCGCCTCCGGCCTCGCCTCCGTCCAGGTACGGGGCGTGGTGCGCGAGAAAGCCGCCGCCGTACGCCAGCACAGTCCCGACCACCCGCTCGCCGACGAGAACGGCGATGTCTGGGTCGCTCCCGTCGATGAGAACGCGGAGATGGTCGAGATGCTCGAAGCTTCCCGCCAGTACCAGAACCTGGTCGAGGCACTTTCCACCGCCAAGCAGCTGATGCTCGACACGATGAGGATGAAATGACCGTCACTTCCGCAACCTCGACCAGCGCGACGACGAACACCTCGTCGACGCCCAAGACCTCGCTTTCCGCTCTCAACTCGGGCGACTTCCTGAAGCTCATGCTCGCGCAGATGCAGCAGCAGGATCCGACCAATCCGGTCGACCAGAAGGAAATGCTCGCGCAGATGGCGCAGTTCTCGCAGCTTTCTGCCTCGACGGAGATGGCGGACACGCTGAAGTCGATCGCATCCAAGCTCGACAGCGTGGTGTCCTCGCAGGACGCGACGCAGCAGTCCGTCGCCTCGCTCGCAAGCAGCATTGCCGCTTCGCAGACCCACGCCTGATCCGCATTTCCAGGAGTAACGCCAGATGTCTTTCTACACTTCGCTCAGCGGCCTGAAGAACGCCCAGACCGACCTCAACGTCATTTCGAACAACATCGCCAACGCCGAAACCGGCGGGTTCAAGAAGAGCAACACCGCCTTCTCCGACATCATCGCCGCCTCGGCCATGTCGGACCCGTCGATGACGGTAGGCATCGGCTCGCGCGTGTCCGCGATCAAGCAGGACTTCGGGCTCGGCGCGATCGAGCAGACCGGCGGCGCGCTGGATATGCTCATCAATGGCGACGGCTTCTTTACGGTCGTCGCGCCGCTTTCGGGCCAGACCCAGTATACCCGAGACGGCGCATTCTCGACCGATGGCAACGGCTTCATCAAGAATGCGCAGGACGCACGCCTGCAGATCTTTCCTGCCGACCTGACCACCGGAACGGTTGACTTGACGACGCGGCAAGACGCGCAGGTTCCGGCGGTGGCACCCAACCCGACCGACCCCGCCAATCCCGGTAAATACGCAGGCATCACCGTGAACGGCGACGGTTCAGTCATCGCCAGCTATTCCGATGGAACCAATGCCAAGCTCGGCGTCGTCGCGACGGCATCGTTCATTTCCCCGAACGGGCTCAAGCAGATGGGCAATTCGACCTGGGTCGCCACCGGCGAGTCCGGCACGGCGACGTATGGCCAGCCCGGAACCGGAACCAGCGGTAGCATCCTGGCGGGCGCGCTCGAGCGCTCCAACGTCGACATCGCCGAGGAACTCGTTTCCCTGATCACGGCGCAGCGCAACTTCCAGGCCAACGCGAAGGCGATCGACACTGCCACGCAGATCTCGCAAGCCGTCATGAACCTTCGGACCTGAGGCATCTGAGGGGGGCTGACCGATGGACCGGCTGATCTATACCGCCGTTTCGGGCATGAACGCATCGCTCAACCGCGAGCGCGTGATCGCCAGCAACATGGCAAACGCCCAGACGATCGGCTTCAAGGCCGAGATCCTGCAGGCCACGCCCACCACGCTGGAAGGGCCGCAGATCGAGGTGCGGGCAATGACCAACACCGAAGTGAGCGGTGCCTCGATGAAGGAAGGCGAGATCACCCAGACCGGCCATGCGCTCGACGTCGCCCTGCAGGGCGACGCCATGCTGGCCGTTCAGGGCCCGGACGGTCAGGAAAGCTATACCCGGCGCGGCGATCTTTCGATCGGCGTCACCGGCGTGCTGGAAAACGGCGAGGGCCTGCCCGTTCTCGGCGAGAACGGCCCCGTCACCATTCCCCCCGGCGCGAAAGTGACGATCGCACCGGACGGCGGGCTGCTGATCGCCGACCCGGCCACCCCGGACGAGCCGCCGCAGCGGGTCGACCGGCTGAAGCTGGTGAGCACTACCGGCACCCAGATTTCAAAGAACTTGTCCGGCCAGTTCCGCGTCGCCGGCGGCGGCGTGCTGCCGGTCGACGAGAATGCGCGTCTGATCCCCGGCGCGCTCGAGAAATCGAATGTTAGCCCGTCCGAGGTCCTGGTCGAGATGATCTCCGCCCAGCGCCTCTTCGACATGCGTACCAAGCTTGTCCAGACCGCCAGCCAGCTCGACGAAGCCGGCGCCCGTCTGATGCGCATCGATAGCTGAGGAAGATAGAGAAATGCCCAGTTCCGCACTCCAGGTCGCCCGCACCGGTCTCGAAGCCCAGGACACGCGCATGCGCGTCATCGCCAACAACCTGGCGAACGTCTCGACCACGGCCTTCAAGCGTGACCGCGCCAACTTCGCGACCCTGGCCTATCAGGACTCGCGCGTCGCAGGTGCGCAATCATCGAACGAGACGACTTATGCCACCGGGCTCAACCTCGGCACCGGCGTCGGCGTGCAGTCGACCACCCGCATGGAGACGCAGGGCACCCTGGCCACGACCGGGAACGCGCTCGATCTGGCGCTGGACGGCGACGGCTACTTCCAGGTCCAGCTCCCCGGCGGCCAGCTCGGCTATACCCGCGCGGGCAACTTCACCCGCTCCGCGCAGGGCGAACTGGTGACCTCGCAAGGCTACATCGTCCAGCCGCCGATCACCATTCCCGAAGGCGCGACGACGATCACCATCGCGGAAGACGGATCGGTTTCGGCCAAGCTCGCCGGAGAGGCGGAAGCCTCGCAGCTGGGCCAGATCACCATCGCCAGCTTCGCCAACCCGGCCGCGCTGCAATCGGCATCGGACAACTTCATGCTCGAAACGGCGGCCAGCGGCCCGGCCCAGATCGGCATCGCCGGTCAGGAAGGCCGCGGCAACATCCGCCAGGCCATGCTCGAGGGTTCCAACGTGAACATCGTCGAGGAACTGGTCGACATGATCGAGACGCAGCGCGCCTACGAGATCAACTCGAAGATGATCTCGGCGGTCGATGAAATGCTCAAGAACGCGAACCAGACGCTGTGATGACCGTGACCAGAAAATATTTCCGCCTCTCCGTGACGGTAGCGGTGGCCGGCCTGATGGCCTCGGCCGCCACTCCGGCACTGGCGCGCAAGGCCCCCAAGCCTTCCGGGTTCGAGCCGACCCTGCCTTTCGAGCAGCCCATGCCGGCACCGGCGGCCACCGGCGGAATCTTCAATGTTTCCGCAGGTTACGCGCCGCTGCACACCGGCACCAGGGCCGCCCGGGTCGGCGATCCGGTCACGATCCTGCTGATCGAGACGACCACCACTGCCAAGTCGGTAACGTCGCGCAACCAGAAGAGCGGCGGCGCATCGATCCTGCCGCCCACAGCCGGACCGCTATCCTTCCTTAACCCCGATGCGCTTAAAGCCAGCTCCAACTCGTCGTTCAACGGGGGAGGAAACGCAGCCCAGACGAGCACGCTCGCCTCCACGCTTTCCGTCACGATCGCAGAGGTCCGCGCCAACGGCACGGCTCTCGTCAAAGGGGAAAAGCAGATGCTGCTCAGCCAGGGAGATGAATGGGTCCGGTTTTCCGGCATCATTCGCCTGGCCGACATCGACCTCGAGAATCAGATCCTGTCCTCGCGCGTGGCCGACGCCCGCATCGAGTACACCGGCAAGGGCGCCTTGCAGCGCTCCAGCAAGCAGGGCTGGCTGGGCCAGTTCTTCAATCTGATCTCGCCCTTCTGATGGTGACCATGATGATCCGCCGCTTCCTCCTCTCGCTCGCCGCACTTGGCGCCGCACTTGCCGCCGTCCTTCCGGGCGCCGCGATGGCAGAGCGGGTGCGCGACCTCGGCCAGTTCCAGGGCGTTCGCTCCAACCAGCTGACCGGCTACGGCATCGTCGTCGGCCTGCCCGGCACGGGAGACGACAACCTCGCCTATCTGACAGAGGCGATGAAGGGTGTCTCGGGCCGCATGGGCCTCACCCTGCCGCCCGGCATCGCGCCCGGCCTCAAGAACGCCGCGGCAGTAATGATCACCGCCGACCTGCCTGCCTTCGCCAAGCCCGGCCAGCGCATCGATGTGACCGTCTCGACGATCGGCAAGGCCAAGTCGCTGCGCGGCGGCGCGCTGATCCTCTCGCCGCTGTACGGCGCGGACGGCCAGATCTACGCCATGGCACAGGGCAACCTCGCCGTCGGCGGCCTCGGCGTCTCGGCCAAGGACGGCTCGAACGTCACCATCAACATCCCGACCGTTGGCCGCATCGCCGACGGCGCCAGCGTAGAACGCGCGGTGGCGACCGGTTTCGACAGCGCCGAAACCCTGCGCTGGAACCTGTTCAGCGCCGACTTCCTGACCGCATCGCGCGTGCGTGACGCGATCAACCGCCGCCTGCCGGGCATCGCATCGGTGGAAGACGGCGTCACCCTGTCGCTGCACCTGCCGCTCGATTCCAACTCGCGCGCCAGCATGATGGCCGCGATCGAGATGATCGACGTCGATCCGGCGGAGACCTCGGCCCGCGTCATCATCAACAGCCGCACTGGCACTGTCGTCATCAACTCGGCGGTGCGCCTGTCGCCCGCCGCGATCAGCCACGGCAAGCTGACGGTGCGCGTGGACGAAAACCCGATGATCGTGCAGCCGGCCCCATTCAGCCGCGGCCAGACCGCGGTGCAGCAGGACTCGACGATTTCCACCGAGGAAGAAAAGCGCTCCGTGGCGATGTTCCAGGGCGGCGCCTCGCTGTCCAAGGTCGTCGATGCGCTCAACATGCTGGGTGTCACCCCCTCCGACCTCGTGGCGATCCTCGAGGCGCTCAAGCAGGCCGGCGCGCTCAAGGCCGAAATGGTCGTGATATGAGCACGGTCCTCCCCTCTCTTCCGGGCATGAGCGCCCAGCCGACAGCGACCGACCGCGAGAAGCTGGCCGGCGTCGCCAAGCAGTTCGAGGCGATCTTCATGCGCCAGATGCTGGCGGCTGCCCGCAAGACGGATTTCGGCGGGGACAACCTGTTCGGCAGCCAGGCCATGGGCACTTTCCGCCAGATGCAGGACGAACACTTCGCCGACGTCGCCGCGCAAACCGGCACGATCGGCTTCGCAACGATCATCGAGGCGCAGATGGCCCGGTTCCTGCCGGCCGAAAGCGCCAGCGCGCCGGCCCAGACGTCTTCACCGGGGACGTCTTCACCGGGGACGCCTTCACCCGAGACGCCCTCACCCGAGACGCAAGGATAAGCCATGGGCGCCGACCTCATCTCGATTGCAAGCTCCGGTGCACGCGCGGCCAAGGCAGCGCTGAACATCACGGCGAACAACATTTCCAACGCATCGTCGGAAGGCTACGTCCGGCGCAGCGTCCACTTATCCGAGCTGGCCGCCAATTCCTCTGCCGGCAGCCCCGCCGCGATCAACCTCGCAGGCGTGCGCATCTCCGGCATCGTTCGCAATGCCGATGCCTTCCGCCAGTCCGAGGTACGCCGCACCGGCGCCGATGCGGCGCGCGCCAATGCCGAGGTCAAGGGCCTGGAGAACATCGAGTCCGCGATCGAGGCGACCGGGGTCTACGATTCGATCGTTGGCTTCGAGACCGGGCTGCAGCAGCTGCTATCCGACCCTGTCGACGGCAGCCTGCGCGCTTCGGTGCTGGAGCGTGGCCGTTCGCTGGCGCAGACCTTCAACGTCGCTTCGAACAGCCTCGATGCCGTGGCCAACGGCCTGAACTTCGAGGCGACCGACGGCGTCAGCACCGTCAACCGGATCAGCGGCGAGCTGGCCCGGGTCAACCTGCGTCTGGCGCGCGCCTCCGATGCGTCGAGCGACCAGACCACCCTGCTCGACCAGCGCGACCTGCTGCTGCAGGAACTGAGCCAGCACATCGACATCTCGACCAGCATCGGCACCGGCGGCGTCGTCAGCGTCACTATTGGCGGACCCAGCGGCCCTGCCCTGGTCAACGGCGGCAATTCCGGAACGCTGGAAATGGCCACCGCAGCGGATGGCACGATTTCCTTCACGATGGACGGCAATCCGGCCACTATCTCGTCGGGCTCGCTCGCCGGGCAGAGCCAGGCACTGACCGAAGTCGCCAGCTCGCGCATCAAGCTCGACGCCATCGCGAAGTCTATCGTCGATACCGTGAACGCGGCCCAGGCGAACGGCGTGGACCTGACCGGCGCGACCGGCTCACCGATCTTTTCCGGCACGGGCGCCGCCGACATGGCGATGATCGCGACCAGCGGCGAGCAGATTGCCACCGCCCCCGCGGGAAGCCCCGCGGGCAGCCGCGATCCCGGCAACCTCACCGCGATCAAGTCCGCGCTGGCGGCCGCCAATCCGGCGGGCGCAATGGACACGCTGCTGTTCGGCGTATCGAGCGCCGTCGCCGGGCGCGCCGTCACGCGCGACGCGCTGGAATCCATCGCCAGCAACGCCAAGGTCGCGCTTCAGGCGCAGTCGGGCGTCGATCTCGACCAGGAGGCCGTCAACCTCGTGCGCTTCCAGCAGGCGTTTCAGGCCTCGGGACGGGTGATGCAGATCGCTTCCGACATCTTCGACTCCATCCTCTCCATCAGGTAAGCCAGCCATGCCGATCATCTCGTCCAGCACCAGCGCCTTCTACGAGCGTTCACGCACGAACATGAAGGACCTGCGCAAGGAAGCAGAGAAGCTGCAGGCTCAGCTGGGCAGCGGCCAGAAGCTTTCACGCTCCTCGGACAATCCCGTAGCCGCATCGCGCCTGCGCACGCTGTCGCGGCAGGAATCGATATCGAGCATCGACACGACCAACGCCAATCGCGCCAACGCCGACCTGAGCCTGGCCGATTCGGCGATGTCGAGCATGGGCAGCGCGATCATCCGCGCGCAGGAACTCGCCGGCCAGGCATCGAACAGCACGCTTACGGACGAGCAGCGCGGCGCGATCGCGGTGGAAATGGACCAGATCTTCCAGGATCTGGTGGCACTGGCCAACTCACGCGCTTCCAACGGACAGGCGCTGTTCGGCGGCGAGGCCGCGGGCGATGCCTACTCGATTGATGCCAGCGGCAACGCGGTCTACATCGGCACCGCATCTTCCGGCGACCTCCCGATCGGCGATGGCCAGACGGTGGGACGGTCGATGACCGGACCGCAGATTCTCAATTTCACGGATGCCAACGGCAATGCCACCGACATCCTTTCCACGATCAAGGCCCTCTCCAACGCACTGAAGGGCGGTGTCGCCAATCCTGCCGGCGCCGCGAGCGATTCGCTGGATGTGCTCAGGGTCGGCCTGGACAACCTGACCACCTCGCAGACGGTCGTCGGTACGCGTCTGGCATGGCTGGACGTGGTCGCGGACCGGCGCGTCGAGATATCCGAGCTGCGCGATACCGAACAGGCCGATCTCGGCTCGACCGACATCCCCAGCACCGTGGCCCAGTTGCAAGAGACGATGACCGTTCTCGAAGCCAGCCAGGCCAGCTTCACCAGACTCGCCAACCTGAGTCTCTTCGACAACCTGCGCTGACGCTTTTCGCCCCGGCCCTGCGGCAGGGCCGGTTGTTTTTCGACGGGGGAAATTAACCATGTTTGCAATCATCGGCGTCGTCATCCTGCTGGTGATGGTGTTCGGCGGCTTCGCGCTGACGGGCGGCGCTCTGGGCCCCGTCATGCACGCCATCCCGCACGAAATGCTGATCATCGGCGGCGCGGCGGTAGGTGCCATCGTCACCGGCAACTCGATGCACCAGTTGAAAGCGATTGGCGGCGGCTTCGGCAAGGTCTTCAAGGGGCCCAAGCACAACAAGCAGGATCACATCGACGCGATCATCCTGACCACCCGCCTGATGCGCATCCTGCGATCGGAAGGGCCGGTGGCGCTGGAAAGCCACGTCAACGATCCCAAGTCGTCGTCGCTGTTCGCCGAGTTCCCCCGGCTGCTGGCGAACGATGCGCTGGTCCACCTGATCTGCGACACGCTGACGCTGATCGTCGTCTCGTCGGGCACGCTGGAAGTGCATGCCGTGGAAGACGTGATGGACAACGCGCTGAAAACGCACTTCCATGAATTGCACGAGCCGCAGCATGCCCTGCAGAACCTGGCCGACGCCCTGCCCGCGCTGGGCATCGTGGCCGCCGTTCTGGGCGTGGTGAAGACAATGGGTTCGATCGACAAGCCGCCCTCGATCCTGGGCGAGATGATCGGCTCGGCACTCGTCGGTACGTTCATGGGCGTGCTTCTGGCCTACGGTATCGTTGCGCCGATGGCCGGCCGCCTGAAACAGATCATCGAGGAGGACGAGCAGATCTTCCACGCCGTCAAGCAGGTGGTCATCGCCTCGCTGCATGGCTGGCCGCAGCCGCTGGTCGTGGAATCGGCGCGCTCGGGCCTGGGCCATTCGTTCCGGCCCGGCCTGTCCGAACTGCTCGACGCGATGAGGGGTCGCTGACATGGCCGCGAAGCGGGGCAAGAACGAGCCGCCCAAACCGATCATCGTCAAGAAGATCACGGTGGTCGCGGGCGGCCACCACGGCGGTGCATGGAAAGTCGCCTATGCCGACTTCGTGACCGCCATGATGGCGTTCTTCCTGCTTCTATGGATTCTGGGCGCGACCACGGAAAAGCAGCGCAAGGGCATCGCCGATTACTTCACGCCGACGCTGGTCAAGAACAAGGACGCGTCGGCCGGTTCTGCAGCGGGTCTGCTTGGCGGTTCCTCGCTGACCGACGTCGACAATTACCCGCACCGCGCCGGCCAGACCGGCACCAAGGCCATGACCATCCCGCGCGACGCCACTGGCGGCCCCAAGGAAGGCGGCAGCAAGGTCAAGCGCACGGCCCGCGCCAAGCAATCGCTGGAAGAAAAACTGAAATCGACCGCGCGGCTGCGCAAGCTGGCCAAGCAGGTGCGCCTGGTGGATACCACCCAGGGCGTGCGTATCGACCTTGTCGACGACGCCGATTTCTCCATGTTCCGGCTCGGCACCACCGTGCTCACGCCCGAAGCGTCCGAGCTCATCGCGGTGATCTCGCAGGCGGTCGGCCCCGATGCCGGGGAACTGACCATCCGCGGGCATACCGATGCCCTGCCCTATCGCAGCGGCACTTATGGCAACAACTGGTCGCTTTCGGCAGGCCGCGCGGAATCGACCCGCCAGGCACTGATGCGCGACGGCATCCCCGAAGACCGCTTCAAGCGGATCGAAGGCGTGGCCGACCGCGAACTGCTGATCCCCGGCGATCCGCACGACCCGCGCAACCGCCGCATCTCGATCACCGTGCTGGACTGATCACACCTTCATAAACCTACCCGCATGGCCGGGCGTCAGGCATTTGCCCGGCGCCCGGCTTTTGCGTTGGTGACCGTAGAGCGGGCTTTTGGCCAGCGACCGCGTGAAGCGGTGATCATCGTGAGATTGGCCCCAAGACTACGCACGTGGGATGCGGAAAGTTGACCTAGTGGCTGACATCCAGCTTTTTATCGCCGCCCCGCAGCCGCCTTATCGCTGCTATTTTGCCGTCCTTGATATCGTATGCGACTGCGTCGTAAGACCAGCAGCAGTGCGACGGGACAGCGCCGCCCCAACTTGCCGTTGAATTAAAATACTCTGTAAAAAGAATTCGGCCTGTCGAGGAATACCCAGACGAAACTGTAAATGAAACTCCTTCGGCAACCAGCTTTTTTCCGAAAATATCCAGCCATTCGGCCTTGTTGGCAGCTATGAGCTTGCCGTCCTCGAAAACCTGCAAGTCGTCAGAGAGAAGAGAGGCATAGGCCTTCGCGTCTTTGGCTTCTATTGCAGCAATCAACCGCGCGCCAAGATCGTCTTGGCCCGGCAAAGACGGCGGCGGAAGGACCTGTGCCAAGGCGAGCATGGGAGTCAAAAGCATCGCGGCGGCAACGCACAGTTTGATTCGCATTGTTATCGCTCCTCCGCCCAATTGCATAGGATGGGGACCATAGCGCACCGAAGCGGTGTCAGGAACGGGGCATGAGCCGCCATTCGGTTTTCGAATGTGCGATTCCGCGCACGAAAGACCGAGATTGGTGGGGAGCGGACGTTTTGCTACTCAGAACATTCGCTACCTAGTTCAGTTCGAAAAGCGAGTTTTCCGACTGGCAAGCCAAGCGCCGCAAACTGCCGAAACTGTGACGGGCAGGCTCCAAACCGCGAGATAGATCACTTTAGGGTCATGCAAATCGTTGCCGTCCATCGCCGCTTTCAGGATAGAGAGGCCGATGAGAGCGGTCGGGAACAAGCCAATTCCGGCACGAACAATCGTCCGATACGGGAGCGGCATCAAACCGCACCATCTCGATAGCGCCCAAGCCGAGATGAAAGCGAGCACAAGCAGGACGTAATACACAGCAGCTTCCTTGCCGTAAGTCGATTACACTTGCTCGCGTTATTGCGATCGTATCGCAATAACGTAAATCCGCACTTCTCCAGAAAAGCTACCGACATTGATGTCGAATAGCTGGAATGGGGCGATCGCCGCTCCTGCCGGGCGGCAAATGTTAACGGCAAGGTCACGCGCGCTCTTGCCGGTTTGCCGGCAACAGCGAATGCGAGAATTTCCCGGCCGTCAACGCCGCGACGGACCGCGCTGCAGATGAGCGCGATCCGTCTCGGCGTGAGCCCGGAAAAACCGAAGGGGCCCGGCGGTCTGGGGAAACCCGCCGGGCCCGAAGAACCTGCTTGGTTAGGGCAGGCCGGTTACTGGTATTCTTAGCGCAGCAGCGAGAGAACGTTCTGCGTGCTCTGGTTCGCCTGGGCCAGCATCGCGGTCGAAGCCTGCGACAGGATCTGGGCCTTGGCCATCTGCGTCGTTTCCGAAGAGTAGTCAGCGTCTTCGATACGCGAACGGGCGTCGGAGAGGTTGGTGACGTTGTTGGTCAGGTTGTTGATCACCGAGTCGAGGCGGTTCTGGCCGGCACCCAGCGAAGCGCGGGTGGAGTTCACGTCGGCAAGAGCGAGGTCGACGTTGTCGAGCGTCGTCTGTGCAGAAGAAAGCGAGGAAACGTCCAGAGCCGAGGCATCGAGGTTCGTACCGTCAATGGCAGTAGACGTCAGCGTAACGGTTTCACCCGAGTTCGCGCCGGTCTGGATGTCGAAGGTGACGTCCGTGCCCGACGTGGTCGAGAACAGGTCGTTGCCGTTGAACTTCGTCTGCGAGAGAACGTCGCCGATCTGTTCGGTCAGTGCGCCGACTTCCGACTGCATAGCAGCGCGGTCGGTGTCGGAGTAGGTGCCCGACGAGGACTGGACGGCCAGCTCACGAACGCGCTGCAGCATGTTGGTGACTTCCGACAGGGCGCCGTCAGCGGTCTGAGCGAGCGAGATGCCGTCGTTGGCGTTGCGGATGCCCTGGCCCATGCCCTTGATCTGCGAGGTCATCGAGGTCGAGATGGCGAGGCCGGCGGCGTCGTCCTTCGAGCTGTTGATGCGCTTGCCGGTCGAAAGGCGTTCCATCGCGGTGCTCGACATCTTGTTGGCGATTGCCGAAGCGTTGGTAGCGCGGAGGGCGGCGGTGTTGGTGTTGATAACGGCCATTGTAATGCTCCCGTAAGGTGTCCGTAGAAGTCCCGAATTTCGTGCAACCTTGCCGGCCCATCCGGCTCAGTTGCCAAGCACTAGACCGGCAACCACCCGGCAAATTTAAGCCGCTTTTTTGCCGGGTGCTTGCCGGACGCTTGCCGGGGGGCCTGCAAACGGTTGCCGAATTACGGCAAAACTAAGTGGTTCTACGCGGCCTTAAATTACCGATGTCTTGGCCGTTGGGCCCACATAAGCGCTCTCGGAACTGGTTAATTCCGCAGGGGAAATCTCAACATGGCCGGGCAGGCTCTTAACGGTGAATTTTTGCAGCGACATGGTGTTCTCGCCGGTCGCGCGCAGGCAATTTCGGCATCGCTGTTCGGCAATGACGCAATCGATTTGCGCGATGTGAATGATCCTTCGCCGATCAATCCCAAGGTTCGGACCGTACGCATGGCACGCGGCCCGTTCGTGGCCATGGGCCGGGACGGCAACAACCTGCGCGACATCGCCTATGGCGACCCCGTCAGCGAAGCCTCGCTCGGCATGATGCTCGCCGCCATGGCCGGGCCGGAAGACCCGATCGCCGCCGACGCCGAAAGCCTGTCGATCTTCGCCCTTGCAGAGCGCCTTGCCGCCAGCGACATCCCCGTCCTGATCAACGGCCCCACCGGCACCGGCAAGGAAGTGCTGAGCCGTTATATCCACTCGCGCAGCGATCGCCGTGATGCCCCCTTCATCGCCGTCAACTGCGCCGCGATGCCGGAGACGATGCTGGAGGCCATGCTGTTCGGCCACCAGAAGGGCGCCTTCACCGGCGCGACCCAGGCCAGCGAAGGCTTCATGCGCGCTGCCGACGGCGGCACGCTGCTGCTCGACGAAATCGCCGAGATGCCGATCCAGCTGCAGGCAAAACTGCTGCGCGCGCTGCAGGAACAGGAAGTGGTTCCGATCGGCGCGACCCGCGCAATCAAGGTTAACGTTCGGATAATCGCCTGCGCCAACCGCGATCTGCCCACCGAAGTGGCCGAGGGCCGCTTTCGCGCCGACCTCTATTACCGCCTCAACGTCTTCCCGCTCCAGCTGCGTCCGCTGCGCGAGCGCCCGGACGACATCGCGCCGCTCGCCTTCGCGATGGCCCTGCGCCACGCGCCCGATCCGGCCCGCGTCCCGGTGCTTTCCGAAGGCGCGCTGGCGATGCTCAAGCTGCACCAGTGGCCCGGCAACGTGCGCGAGCTGGAAAACGTCGTTCGCCGCGCCCTGCTGCTTTCGCATGGCAAGGACATGATCGCACCCGACTGCATCGTGTTCGACAGCCCTGCCCGCCTCGTCAATGCGCCGGTGGTGCCGCTGATGGCCATGCCTTCGCCGGTTGAGCCGATGGAAGCCGAAGGACCGCGCCGCCTGTCGAGCGTCGTCCAGATTTCAGAGGCGCGCGCCATCATGGAAACGCTGGAAGCGTGCGGCGGCAACCGTGGCCGCGCGGCCCGCGAACTCGGCATATCCGAACGCACCCTTCGCTACCGCCTGGCCTCGCTGCGCGAAGCCGGCATTGAGATCGGCCGCACGGCCGTCGGCGGCCGTCGATGAGCGTTTCCGGAATCGGCGGCGGCGCCGGCGGCGTTCAGCAGATCATGCAGATGCGCCAGCAGATCATCCAGCGCAACGACCTGCTCAAGAACCTGCACTCGGCGCAAGGCGCGGACGCCGCGGGCGCCGCGACTGGCCCGGCAGGTGTTGGCGGCGTGCAGCAGCCCGCGCAGGGCTTTGCCGACACGCTGAAGAATGCGCTGGACGGCGTCAATGCCGTGCAGGCCAAGTCCGAGAACATGACCGAGGCCTATCAGCGCGGCGAAGTGACCGACGTCGCCAAGGTCATGCTCGCCCGCCAGGAAGCAGGCGTCGCCTTCGAAGCGACCCTGCAGGTTCGTAACAAGCTGTTGTCCGCGTACCAGGACATCATGCGAATGGGGGTCTGATAAGAGATGTCCGATCTCGTTCCCGCCACCGTTGACGGCGCGCCCGCCGGAAATCTTCCGGCAACGTCGATGTTCTCCGCCTTCACCGACCCGAACGGCGGCAGCGTTTTGACGCGCCTTTCCTCCTTTACCGCACAGCCGTCGGTAAAGAAGCTTCTGCCGGCCTTCATCGGCATGTCCGCCATCGGCGGCGCGCTGCTGGCATGGAGCGCGATGTCGCCCAATCCGCAGCGCACACTCTATTCGCAGCTTGACGATGGCGAGCGCGCCGAAGTCGCCGCCGCGCTCGATGCCGCACAGATCGGATACGCTATAGATAATGGCACCGGCGCGCTGACGGTGGACGAGGGCGATTTCTACAAGGCCCGCATGCTCGTCGCCTCCAACGGCGGCCTGGCGACGCCCGAGTCCGGCGACGAGATGCTGGACAAGCTGCCGATGGGCGCCAGCCGCACGCTGGAAGGCGAGCGCCTCCGCTCTGCCCGCCAGCGCGACATCGAGATGACCGTCGCCCAGATCGACGGCGTCGAATCCGTCCGCGTCCATCTTGCCGAGGGCGAGAAGTCGGTCTTCGTGCGTGACAACGTGGCACCGACCGCCTCGGTCATGGTGCGCATGAAGTCCGGCCGCCAGCTCAGCCAGAGCCAGGTCAGCGCGGTCGTCAACCTCGTCGCCAGCTCCGTGCCGGGCCTGTCGCCCGATGCCGTGCGCGTCGTCGACCAGCACGGCCGCCTGCTTTCCGAGCCCGGCAGCATGGATTCCGACCGCCTCGACATGCAGACCCGCATGGAAAGCAAGCTGCGCGAGCAAGTCTCGGCGCTGCTTCGCCCGATGCTGGGCGAAGGCAACTTCTCCTCCGAGATCCAGGTCGATCTCAACATGGACGAGGTCACCTCGGCCCGCGAGAGCTACGACAAGGACGGCGTGGTGCGCAGCGAAACGCAGCAGCAGTCGCAGACCACCGGGACGGCGCCGGCCGTCGGCGTGCCCGGCGTCCTCGCCAACACGCCGCCGCCGACCACCCAGGCCAATCCCACCGCTCCGCAGGGCACCCAGCCCGCCGAAGGCGCGACGCCGCCGACCAATGGCGAAACGTCCTCGTCACGCACGTACGAGCTGGGCCGGGAGGTTTCGGTGTCGAGCAGCGGGCCGGGTTCGGTGCGCCGCGTTTCGGTCGCCGTCGCCATCAGCGCCGAGGCCATGAAAGGCGCCAAGGCGCAGGACCTGAGGGATATCGAGGCACTGGTCAGCGCCGCTGTCGGCGCCAATCCCCAGCGCGGCGACATGGTCAAGGTGATGACCCGCAGCTTCGAGCCGATATCCGACGAAGCCCTGCCGTTCTACGAGACGAGCTGGTTCGCGATGGTGGTGCGCAATGGCGCTGCCGTCCTTGCCGTACTGCTGGTCCTGCTTCTCGGCGTGCGCCCGATGATCAAGGCGATGCGCGGCGACAAGCCGGAAAAGGCGAAAAAGGCCAAGAAGGGCAAGAAGGCCAAGGGCGAGTCCGATGATGACGAGGACGAGGACGACGCGGCCGGGGGCAGCGATGCCGCGGAAGGCCAGCCCGCTCTGGGCGCAGATAGCCAGCCTCCCCGCGCCGCGCTGGTGGACGCGTCCAATGTTCCCGGCGGGGCGGACGTCGATATCCAGATCAACCGTTCCGAACTGCTGACCCGTCAGCTTGACCTGGCCCAGCGGCTCGTCTCCGAGCAGCCGGCCAGCGCGGTAGCCGCGCTGCGCCAGATGCTGAACGAGCCGCCCGCCGAAGAAGAAGAACCCAAGCAGGAAGCCGCGTGATGAGCGAACTCGTTCCCCTCCTGCCCGCCGACAGCGCCGCCGTGATGATGATGCTGCTGGCCGAGGACCAGACCGCGACGATCCTCTCCGAACTGGAACCCGAGGAACTGCGCCTGCTGGGCGAGAAGATGTGCGCGCTGGGCGAGATCGGCCCGGAAGTGATCGCGCAGGCTATCGCCGGCTTCGTCCAGAAGACGGAGCGGCTCGGCCTCGTCGCGCATGACCGCGTCGGCCAGGTGCGCACGATGATGAGCCGCGCGATCGGCGAGATCAAGACCGACAACATGATGCGCCGCATCCTGCCGGAGCCGCCCAAGACATCGACGCTGGAGCTTGCCCGCTGGCTGACGCCGGAATCGCTGGTTCCGCTGGTCAAGGACGAGCACCCGCAGGCGATCGCCGTGCTGCTTGTCCAGCTCGATCCGGAAGTGGCGGCAGAAGTGCTGCATTCGCTACCGAAGGACAGCCAGCCGGAAATCATTCACCGCATCGCCACCATCGGCCCGGTCGCCCCGCAGGCGATCGAGATGCTGGAAGAGCTGCTCAACCGCAGGATCCTGGAATGCCATGGCCAGCGCCCGTTGCAGATGGGCGGCGCGCGCGAGGCCGCCGAGATCATCAACGGCGCCGGCAAGGCCGCCGAGAAGCGGATCATGGGCGAGCTGAACAAGATGGACAAGGCGCTCGCCAAGAAGATCGAAGAGGAGATGTTCAAGTTCGAGCACCTCTTCGAACTCGATGCCATGGCCATGGGCACGCTGCTGCGCGATGTCGCCAACGACACCCTGATCGATGCGCTGAAGGGTATCGGCGAAGAAGAGCGCGAATGCTTCTTCCGCGCCATGTCGAGCCGTGCCGCCGAAGGCGTGAAGGACGAGATCGCCGCGCGTGGCCGTACCAAGCTGGCCGATGTCGTCGCCGCGCAGAAGGAAGTCGTCGCAGCCGCCCGCAAGCTGGCGGCGGAAGGCTCGATCGTGTTCGGATCGGGCGAGGACGATTATGTCTGATCTTGGTTTTCTCAGCTCCGCGGGGGGGCGCAATCTGTTCGACGCGGTGGCGCGCCCGGTGGGCTTCATGCCCAGCGTCCGCTTCGGCGCCGGGTCTGCCGCCAAAGCGCCCGAGCCGGAAGCCACCCCCGAGCCGGAGCTGGTCCAGCCCGAGGAACAAGCGACCGACCCCGTCGCCGACGCCTTCACCGCCGGCTTTGCCGCGGGCTACGAGCAGGCCTTGACCGAAGCGCAGGCACAGGCGGCCGAAACCGCTGCCGCGCGCGATGCGCTGGAACTGTCGATCGTGCGGCTCGACGCCGCGCTCGAAGAGGAACTGCGTCTGCGCCTGCGCGATACGGTGGCGGCGCTGTGCGAATCCGCGCTGGCCCCGCTCGCCATCGACGAGGACGCGCTGAAGCGCCGGATCGACCGCGCGGTGGCGATGCTTGCCCGCGTCGACGACGAGCGCGTCATCCGCCTCCATCCCGACGATCTCGAGCTCGTGTCCTCGCGCATTTCGCAGGAATGGCACGTCGAGACCGATGCCCGGCTCGAGCGCGGGACGATCCGCATCGAAAGCTCCAACGGCGGTGTCGAGGACGGCCCAGCCACCTGGCGCATCGCCATTGCCGAGGCCCTCCACCAGTGTTGAAGCTGTGGGATCCGATCCTGCGCGATCTTGCCGCGGAGGAAGTCGATCTTGCCCCGCGCCGTTTCGGCCGGCTCGTCGCCTGCGACGGCGGCCTGCTCGAAGTGAGCGGGTTGTCGGTTCCGGTCGGCGCGATGTGCCGCGTGGCGCAAGGCCGCGAGAAGACCCTGTCCGCCGAGGTCATCGGCTTTCGCAACGGCCGCACCATGATGATGATGCTGGGCGATACCGTGATGCTGCGCCCCGGCGCCCGCGTCTGCCCCGAGGGCCGGCCCGGGATGCTGCCGGTCGGCGAGGCCTTCCTGGGCCGCGCGGTTGACGGCGAGGGACTGCCGATCGACGGCGGCCCGCCGATCCACACCCGCCTCGAATGGCCGGCGGGCGGCGTGCGCACCTCTGCCCTCGATCGCAGCCCGGTGCGAGAGAGCTTCGACACCGGGGTCCGGGCGCTCAATGCCCTCACCACTTTCGGCATCGGCCAGCGCATCGGTGTGATGGCCGGGTCGGGTGTCGGCAAGTCGGTGCTGATCGACATGATCGCGCACGGATCGAGCGCCGACATCGTCATCGTCGGCCTCATCGGAGAACGCGCGCGCGAGGTTTCCGATTTCGTCGGGCGGCACATGAATGCCGCCAAGAAGGACAAGACCGTCGTCGTCGCGGTTCCCGCCGACCACGCGCCCAACCTGCGCCTGCGCGGCGCGATGCTTGCCACCTCGATGGCCGAGCATTTTCGCGCGCAAGGCAAGCGCGTCCTCCTGATCATGGACAGCCTCACCCGCGTCGCCCACGCGGCGCGCGAAATCGGCCTCTTGCTCGGCGAACCGGGCGCAGCGCGCGGCTATCCGCCGTCCGCGCTCGCCACGATCACCAAGCTGGTCGAGCGCGCGGGCAATTCGGCGGCGACCGGCGGCTCGATCACCGGACTTTACACGGTGCTGGCGGACGGCGACAACCAGGACGACCCGGTTGTCGACACGGCCCGCTCGATCCTTGACGGACACATCGTGCTTTCACGCGATCTCGCGCAGCGCGGGCAGTATCCGGCGGTCGACATCGCCGCCTCGCTCAGCCGCGTGATGAACGACATCGTGCCGGGCGACCATCAGGCGCTCGCCCGCGAATTTCGCGCGCTCACCGCCAGCTACGAAGCCAACCGCGACCTCGTACTGATGGGCGCCTACCGCGCCGGCGCCGATGCCAAGCTGGACCGCGCCATCGCCATGCACGAACTGCTGACCGCGTTCCTGTGCCAGTCCGCCCGAGAGGTGATCAACCTCGAGGACAGCGCGGCGCAGCTTCACGCCCTGCTCGGGTAAGCCGCGATGAAGGAAGCCCGCAAACGGCTCGACCGGCTGCGCCGGCTGGAGAAGATCCGCTCCATCGCCAAGCAGACCGCCGCCGCCGAGGCGGCAGCGGCGGAAAGCACGCTCGGGCAACTGCGCGCGCTGTCCGAGCGCACGCGGCGCATGGCTTCGGACTATGCCGCCAGGCGCGAGGCGCCCGACGGCGCCGCCCTGCACCAGCTAAACCGCTTCGTCGGCGGTCTCCAGCAGCTCAGCCGCTCGACCGACGGCGATGCCCTTCGCGCGCAGTCGATCGCCGATGCCAAGCAGCGCGCGCTGGCCGAAGCGGAACGCCGCCGCGCCGCCATCGAAGATCGCGCGGAACTCCAGGCGCGCCTGATCGCCAAGGGCCGGGAAACGCCCGCTCTTGGCAGCCGAAAGGGAAATGGCACGGGTCTTGAATAGGTTCTGACGTCGCCTTCGACGTCGCAAGAACCAGGACCCGTACCCGATGATCCATCCGACTGCCCCGATGCTGACCGCAGACCTCTCCATGGGCGCGGGCAAGGGAACCGGCGCTGCCCCTAACGGCGCGGCAAACGGCAGCTTCTCGGCGATCCTGAACGATTCCGGCGCCGCGCCCGAGGCTCTCCAGACCATTCCGTTAACCATCGAACCCGGCAGCAACGGCCTGGCAATGCCCATTGCCGGCACCATTGCCGGCGGCAAGGAAAGCGGCAAGATCCTGCCGGACGGCGGCGCGACTGCCGGTTCGGTGCCTGCAGCCGATATTGCCGACCCCGATGCGGAGTTAACGGAACTGCCCGAACTCGACGCGAACACGCTCGCGCTGGGCCTTGCCGGGATCCTGTCTTTCCCGGCGGCGATGCAGCCTGTCCCGCTACCCCTGGCCGATGCTGCGCGCTCGGCTACTGCGGCATCGACGCCGGCAAGCCAGTTCGTTGCTGCCGCGGTCCAGTTGGATTCGGCGAAGCAGCAGCCTGCGCCGCCGCTCTCCAGTGCGGGGATGATGTCCCGTATCGCCCCTACTCCGGCGCAGCACAGCTCTGCACCGAAGCCGCCCGCCCCGGCGGCCTTGGCCATGCCTGCCGTCACACTGGGCGCAATCGAGGTGGTCGCCGCAAACCCGCAGCCCGCCGCCGCGAGCGCAGCGCCATCGACGCTCGATGCCGCATCGACGATCTCGGCCCAGCTCGCCGCCCGGCCCCTGCCCATCGTGGCTAAGGTCGTTGCGCCAAGCACGGGAACGCCGAATGCCGAGAGCCTCCTGCCCGCCGCCGCCGTAGTCGACGCGCTACCCGCATCGCCGCCTGCCAAGGTCGCTGCCGCCATCACGGTAGCGCCGAATGTCACGGCAGCCGACGCCGCAACCGCTTCGATTGAAGTGCGTCCGGCGCCCGTGGCCGCCAGCGCTGATGTAACAAGTCCGGCGGTGCCGAGCGCGGAGACCGACAAGGCCACTACCGCCGCTCAAATGGCGGTGCAGCCGAAAACGCTCGCCCAGCCGGGCACCGGAGACGCGGCTTCGCGGGTCACCGACCGTAGCGGGCCGACCGCCAAGAGCGAGGCACGCAGCCAGGCCGGCGCCGAGAAGACTTCGTCGATCCAGACGGAAGCCCGCACCGCTGCCGCCACGCCGTTTCGGCAGCTGACCGAGGCGGCGCCGATGCAGGTGCAAACGCCGGCCGCTCCGGCGGAACCGGGCATGACCGCCGCCGACATCTCCAAGCCGGGCAAGATCGATGGCCCGCAGGATTTCGCCACGCTCGTCTCGCGCCTGACCGAGGCCCGCGAGGCGGCAACGCCGCACATCGTGCGCACGGCCCTTGCACATCCCGAGTTCGGCCAGATCTCGATGCAGTTCCGGCAGGACGACAACGCCATGACGGTGACGCTGGCGAACAGCGACCCCGCCTTTGCCGGCGCGGTCCATTCCGCCGCCAACGCCGCGATGAACGGCGATACGGCGAAGGACAACGCTCAACAGCAACAGCAGCAGTCTCAATCGCAGTCCGGCACCTCGTCGCAGCAGCAGGCCGCTGCCGGCGGCGGCACCGGCACGCCGGGCGGACAGCAGCAACAGCAGGCCCGCGCCGACCAGGCCGGCCAGTCGACAAATCGCGGCCAGGGTTCGGCAACCCGGGCTTCGGATCAGGAGCAGTCCGCCGAGGGCCGTTCGGGGAATACGTCCCGGCAGTCCAACGGCATCTACGCCTGACGTTTGATTTCCAGGGGGAATTTCGATGAGTGACAAACCTGCCAAGGACGGCAAGAAGGAAAAGACCAAGGGCGGCGGCAAGATGATGATCATCATCGTCGCCGTGGCCATGCTCGCGGTCGGCGGCGGCGGGGCCTTCGCCCTGGTCGCCACCGGCGTGATCGGCGGCGGCCATGCTGCCGAGAAGGTAGAGCGCGGCCCGCGCCTCATTCGCAAGGGTGAGGAAGATCCCTATGCACCCAAGGCCAAGGAAGGCGAGGGCGAAGGCGAAGCGGTGGAAGTGGAAGGCGAAGGCGGGGACGAATACCGCACGGCCTACTTCACCTTCAGCGAGGATTTCACCTCCAACCTCAAGGATTCGGACGCCCTGATCCAGACCAGCATCGCCTGCTCGACCCGCCGCGACGGCCGCGTGCTGGTGTGGCTGAAAAAGCATGAGCTTGCGATCCGTTCAAAGCTCCTGCAAATCCTCGCCGACACGCCCGAGGAAAACGTATATACCATGGCCGGCAAGGAACAGTTGCAGAAGCGCATGACCGACGCGATCAACGCAGTGCTGGTCAAGAAGGAAGGTTTTGGCGGCGTGGACGCGGTCTACTTCCGCTCCTTCATCATCCAGTAAGCGGGTTTCCGACCGAGCCATGACGTTGCAACCATCCTCCACCGGCGTGCCGGCCAAGGCCAAGCACTGCGCGGAACTGCTGGGAACCGGCCCGTCGATCGACGAGCTGGTGCCAGCGCTCTCGCTGCTGGGCGAGCGCCTTTCGCGCGTGCTGCCGGCGGGCCTCGCCCGCTTCACCGGCGGCGAGCTGCCGCTGGTGCGCACCGGCATGCCGATGGATGGCACGCTCAATTCGATCCAGGCCGAGATCGAGACGATCGCCTCCTACACGCTGATGGCGGTCGGCGCCAAAGGCCTGCCGATGCTGGTGATCGTCGAAGCGCCGGCGTTGCTGCGCCTGATCGACCGGGCTTTCGGCGGGCGCGGCGCCATTCCCGATCCCATCCCCGATACCCTGCCGCTGTCAGCCGAGCTGTTGCTCGCACGGCTGGAGACGACGGTGGCCGCCGCGTTCGGCGCGGCGTTCGGGGGGGAGCACCACGTGCGCACGCTGCGCCGCGATACCAGCCTGCGCCAGCTCGATCCGTTCGAAAAGCGCCAGGATCTGCTGCAGCTTTCGCTCGACGTGGAAGAGCCCGGCTTCGATCCCTGGTCGTTCTCGGTCGCGTTTCCGCAGCCCACGCTCGCAGCGGTGACCGCGCTTCCCCGCCGCGGGACCAGGTCCGGCCAGCGACGGCCTGCCCCGGACGGCGAATCCGAGCCCTATGCCTCGATCCCGCTGCCCGTCACTGCCGTCCTCGTCGACATGACAATCGGCTTTTCCAAGCTTTCCTCGCTCCAGCCCGGCGATGTCCTGCCCGTCGCGATCGCCCGTTCGGTGCCGTTGCAGGTCGATGGCCGCACCATCGCGACGGGCACCATCGGCGAGGTAGAGGACCGCGTCGCGGTCCAGATCCAACAGTCCTTCTGACACGGAAAGAAGCACAAGATGACCATGCAATCACGAGGCCTCGATTTCCTTCGCGACGTGGACGTGCGCCTCTCCGTCGAGCTCGGCCGCACCCAGATGAAGCTCAAGGACGTGCTCGCGCTCGGCCCGGAAAGCCTCGTTGTCCTTGACCGACTGACCGACGAGTTGCTCGACGTTCTCGTCAACGGCAAGGCAGTCGCCAAGGGCGAGGTCGTTTCGCACAACGGCCGCTTCGGTCTGCGCATCGTCGAAATGGTCGGGATGGACGAGACCGCCCCGGCCCAGCCCGCCGTCGCGCTGCCCGGCGCCGGCGACGACGAGGCCTGATCGCTCCATGCTCTGGTACATCCTCAAGCTCATCATCCTGCTGCCGATGATCGGCCTGCTGGTTTGGGGCTGCCTCAAACTGGCCAAGAAGATGCAGGACCGGGCCGGAATCGGTGCCGGAACCAAGGCGATCAGGATCGTCGAGACGACGATGCTCTCGCCGACGCAGAAGCTGGCGGTGATCGAGTTCCATGGCAGGGAGATCCTCGTCTCGGTGACCCGGCAGGGCATCAACCGCCTTGCCGAAGCACCGGCGCGTCCACAAGCGGACAGCTGGCCCGCCGTACTTGAGGACAAGCAGCCTTGAACCGCCTTGCCACCCTGATTGCCGCCGCACTGGCGGCGCTGTGCCTGATGCTGGCGCCGGTCGCCGCATCGGCGCAGGCCCAGCCGGCCGCGCCTGCTGCCGTGCCCGGCGCCG
>Ga0065704_10000356_pt1 | contig 57976 bp, 44 predicted proteins | sample SwiRhicommuniRL2_FD_59091 | JGI IMG/M metagenome (GOLD analysis project Ga0065704, IMG submission 59091) | Switchgrass rhizosphere bacterial communities from Rose Lake, Michigan, USA - RL2 v2 (version 2) | ecosystem: Host-associated > Plants > Roots > Rhizosphere > Soil | place: East Lansing, MI | reverse complement strand
GTGGCTCTGTATTAACATCTCTGCAATTCCTGCTGTAGCACCAAAGTTCCCATCAATTTGAAAAGGAGGCCCTGCCGAAAGCATATTGGGATAAACACCGCCCCCTGCTCCATAATTCATATCGGTGCGTAAAGTTGGTTTTAGGATTTCTTTAAATAATTTAAAAGCACGATTCCCATCATGTAACCTGGCCCAAAACAATAGTTTATATGCTATAGTCCAGCTGGGCCCATCGTCGCCTCTCACCTCAAGGGTTTTCTTTGCAGCCTCAGCAAGCTCTGGTGTTGTAATTGGTGTGATTAAGGATGCCGGATACAGGCCATACAGATGTGATATATGACGGTGTTGTAATTCCGTTTCTTTATAATCTTCTATCCATTCCTGAATCCGTCCATCTTTACTTATTACCCCAGCCGGAGGAACCGATTTCAGCTTTTCCTGTAACTCATTTCTAAGCTCTGCATCAACATTTAAAAGCTTTGAGGCAGTAATCACATTGGTAAACAGCTCTCTTACAATCTGATTATCTATAGTTGGCCCCATCGATATGCTTGCTGTTTTACCATTTGGCAGATAGAAAGTGTTTTCTGGCGATACCGATGGTGAGGTAACAGACCATCCTGTTTTAGGATCTTTTATCAATACACTTTTATAGAATTTAGCTGAGCCCTTTAAAACCGGGTAAATACTTTTTAAATAACTTATATCCTGACTAAAGGCGTAGTGATCCCACAAGTTATTACACAACCAGCCAGAACCAGCATTTGTTGCCCCCCACGATGCACTTTCTCCAGGTTCCGTAAAGCCCCATACATTGGTAATAACATGGGCAATCCACCCCTCTGCATTATAATAAGCCTTAGCAGTTCTTTCTCCAGGCTTTACCAAACCTTTTACCAAATCCGCTAGCGGCAAATTCAATTCAGAAAGGTTTGACACTTCAACAGGCCAATGGTTCATCTGAACATTTACATCTAAATGGTAATCGCCATTCCATGGTGTATTGATTTGATTTGCCCATAAACCCTGAAGATTTGGAGGAAGCAAGCCCACTCTGGTGCTACTTATACTTAAATACCGGCCAAACTGAAAAAATAAAGCTGGCAAAGATTTATCATCTGCAAAGTTCTTATAAAAAAGATCTAATCTTTTGTTAGTAGGAAGACTGACCGATTTACCCTCTCCTAAATCAATGCTTACTCTTTTAAACAGTTTCGTGTAATTTGCGATATGTTTATTTTTTTGTAATTCATACGGAGTTTTGAGTGCTGCGGACAACAATTGTGCGGTTTTTTCTTTGAACTTAAACCCCTTAAAATCTGTTGCTGCTGAAACATAAATGATTAGTTCAGTTGCATTTTTAACAACAAGAGCTTCATTTTCTGTAATAACTTTACCTCCCTTTAGCACGGTTCGCACCCTGGTCTGATATTGCATTCCCCTGCCATCAGTACTATTATCAAGCTGTCCGTACATTTGCAGTTCAGTACCCTCAGTTCTTACAGCTGACCTTTCTGGACGGTTAATAGATATTTTGCAATTTAATTTCCCAGGCTTGTCGGCTGTTATTTTAATCACATCTACATCTCCGCCAAAGCTTGTAAAATACTCCCTTCTATAGGTTACACCATTTATTTTATAGCTACAATTCGCTATTGCCTTATCCAGAGACAGTTCTCTGTGATATGCCTCGGGTGTTACTTCGGCAGGATTTAGACTTCCGTAGGTAAAATCTATTTCAAGGTTTCCCAGCATCTGATATTTACCCCATTGGGCACCAGCTGAACCTTGGCCTTTGCAAACAAAATCCTTGTTTACAAGATCCTGAGCTTCATCATTTTTTCCTTGAAGAATCAACTCTCTAATCTTTGGCAAACTTTTATAAGCCTCGTAATTATTAGCATCCTGAGGGCTGCCAGACCAAAGTGTAATGTCATTTAATACAATCTTCTCTTTCAGTATACCTCCATCAGGTGTCATACCTAATCTTCCGTTACCAAGCGGCAAGGTCTCTTCCCATACATTGGCAGGCTTATCATACCATAACTTTGATGATTTTTGCTGCGCACTGAGATTTAAAGCAACAAAGGGCAATAAAAAAAATAGTTTTCTAGTCATTCTGGTTGTTATACTTGGTTTTTATGTGATGCTAAAAATAGCTGACCTCAATTTCTTTTAAAATGTACAAACTTTAAAAAAGAATGGATTAAACTATCCTGTAGCCAATTAAAAAAAGTGACCATGCTAAACAAAAATAAGTGACATGGATACATAAAAAAATGGCAAAAACATTTAAGATCATGAACTATTCACTTATTTTCAGTGCTTTTATTACTTAGACATGAATTAATAAAACCCAGTTCTTAAAATCAGAATGTTCAATTCGATTAAACAACTAACCTAAATAAGCAGAATAATTCTTATAATTGCTAAACCGATAACGTATGAACGAGAAAAAAATACAGGATGGATTTGAGGGCGAGAAATACATAGCGATTCCTGAATCTGCATGGAAAAGTGCAATTAAGGACAATCCTGTTATGAATCAGTTATATGTTACCTACATCGGTTATTTCCCGAAGGCGGCCTATCATTATAGAGAAAGACCTAAGGGCTGTGCAGATAATATATTAATTTATTGTACCCGGGGTAAAGGATGGTTCATCATAAATAACACACGCCTGGAAGTTGGGCCCAATGAATTTATAATCGTACCGGCAACAAAAGTAGCTATGAGCTACGGCGCAGATATAAATGACCCATGGACAATCTATTGGGTACATTTTAGCGGCAAGGATATAGATTCTTTTAATAAAGGGTTTAACATTAATCTTTATGATGGCGCACAACAAATCTTATTGAATGAAAAAGGCCTCCAGATTTGGGAGTCCATGTACCAAAATTTAGAACTTGGCTATAGCAAAGAAAATCTGACAAATACAAATTTATGCATGTATCATCTCCTGGCTACTTTTCTGTATCCCGACAAGCATAGTAATGTTAAGGTTCAGGATGAGAAGAACATGATAAAAGAAACTGTGGCTTACATGAAGAACAATTTAGCCGAAAAACTTACAGTTGAAGATCTTGCCTGTAAAAACAATTTGTCTACTTCACATTTCTCAAAAATGTTTAAAAAATCCACAGGAATGTCTCCGATGGATTATCTGATCCACCTGAAATTGCAAAGGGCATGTGTACAATTATATAATTCAGAAACCAAAGTAAAGGAGATCGCTACTTCGTTAGGTTACGACGATCCGTTTCATTTTTCAAGGTTATTTAAAAAAAACATGCGCATCTCTCCTAATCAATATCGGGCCAATCGAAGAAAAAAACTGGGATAAAGAAAAATACAAAAAAAATAAATACACAGATAATCAGGCAGTAATACAATTAAATGAAATTATTTTAGAAAAAGATTTTGTCATCCAAAAAAAGACACTACATTTGCAATCCCAAACGGGAAGTAGGTACGGTAGCTCAGTCGGTAGAGCAATGGACTGAAAATCCATGTGTCGCCGGTTCGATCCCGGCCCATACCACTACTTAGAAAAGCTCAATTTCATAACGAAATTGAGCTTTTCTGCTTTAAAAGGCACATTTCCGCTCCAATTGGATCAATTCCAAAACGGATCAAGCGGAATTCTTGGGATCAATCCCAAAACTTGTGGAGCGAGAATGATTTTTTGCTTGCTAAGCATATAGTTGAGTTAGTCTGTACAGGAAGAATTCTATGTTTTTCACACCCCTAAATAGATTTCTAAGCGCCTTTATTTTTGCGTTAAAAGATTCCGCTGAAGCATTGGTAGATTTGTTGTCAAAGTAGTTGAGAATAGTTTAATAGTGGTTTTGTATCGAGCGAGCAATTGTATTAAATGCTTTGAAACCTGTTTGCCTGGGGAAAACAACGTTTGCAGATCAATTCCATATTACCTGCCCTATCCAGGGTAACTTCAGTTACTTTTTTTCTTGCTCTTTCCGGAATCTTTTTCAGTACTGAAATGACGGTTTCCGCTTTGGTGCCTGCTACAATGGCAACAATGGCTCCTTTCTTACCTTTTGCTGCTTTGTTGATAAGGATCGTGTAAAGTTCACCATGAGAAAGACTAGTTTCGTCTATAGAAAGCTGTTCACCCAGGTTTTCTGGATATAACAGCCATTATTTTGCATGTGATTTCTGGTCCCAGCTCTTAAAATCACTAAGGTAATCACGATATTGCCGAAGTAGGTTTTTAGCCTTTACCCCATAGAATGAACTGATCGTATCAACCCTATTCGGGGCTGTAACAATTGCGGAATGCAGGTCATTTGCTGAAGTTTTCAATTTGAAACCGCGAATGCGAATCATGATAAAGATGACATAAGGGAAGAATGGAAAGCAGTTGTTCACTGTTTAAACTACATAACCTCATTCAGAATTCCGGGCTTGCTAATACCTCACTAAAAGTGATATAGATCATATTTATTTCCATACCTTCTTTCCATATTTGATTTAGGATACGCTTATATAAGAATAAATAGCTGGATTAAACAAACATTAATATGGTAATTGTTTACTGAAAATTAAATTGGGTTTAAAATTTATTAATCATAGAAAATGTTAGGAGACCTTAATAAAAAAGAGCTTATTGATTTACTGGAAAGTCAGGTGATTGGCAGGATCGGTTGCCATTCCGATGGTGAAACGTATGTAGTACCGGTTAATTATGTGTACAAAAACAACGCGGTTTATGCGCATTCGGGGAATGGAAAGAAAATTAAGATGATGCGTGCCAATCCAAAGGTATGCTTTCAGGTAGACCAGATCAAGGATACCTTTCGCTGGAAAAGTGCCATTCTTTGGGGAGATTTTGTTGAACTGACTGGTGAGGAACGTCAGCAGGCCATGCAGGGTATTATACACCGGATTATGCCTTTAACCAGCCGGCCCTCACAAGAAACCTCGCATGGAATTAAGACTGAGGAACACACCAGCCTTGTCGTATTCAGAATCGACCTGACAAAAGCTACCGGAAAATACGAAACCCATAACTTATGATCATAATTTCGTTTCACCTGTGATAGGAGAACATTTAAATGCCTCTATTTTCAAATATTTATGGTCATACCAGTTCCTCCAGGTCCGGTAAGGTCAAACCCTTAAATGGAATATAAGCCGCATCTGTCTAAAAGGGATCAATTGCTGCCGGACTTCCCGCTTTTTCTTTTTCCCGGAATAGAAACTATCCTAAAACATGATGTGCAAGTACTTTCTGTACCTCAAAAACATTCACTGATTTATTGAATTTCTTACGGATACTTGGAATAGTTTCACTGGATACCCAGATTTTTAATTCTGCATCCAGGTCAAAAGTACCAGCTGTTTCCACACTAAATCTGCTAATCGCTTTATATGCAATAGAAACATATTCCGTCTTGCTTCCCGTCAATCCCTGGACATCAACAATGATCAGTCTCTTATTGGTAAAGATGAAAGTGTCCCTTATCAATTTAAAACCCATTTCAATCTCTTCATTAGCTGTAAGCAGTGTCCCGTAGTTTTTCCTTACCTCGTCCTGACTTACCGCGCCGGCATTGCCCATTAATGCTGAAAATAACCCCATATTGTATATATTTTTAACTGATTTAAGATTAGAGGTAGCAAGAGGAATAAAGTTACAGTACGTCCGATATTTTGAATTTATTTTTCATAGGCTACCACTTGATAGGCACAATTAAAAGTGGCAAACAAGTCCCTCTAACACTTTCCGCTGAAGAACTGTTTGAGGGTTATCTGGCTTGTTTTACGATTCATTGTATCATCGTATATACTGATCAGTTTGAGCATCCAAACCTGAAGTTTACTTTGACGGTTGAGCTGCTATTCATTACGAAATTCCCGCTCGGTAGTTTGCCCTTGGCATCGGCATACAATATCCCCGAAAAACATTAAAAAGCCATTGTGCCCGCCATTGACCTTCGTAGCCTTCCACAAAAGCCTGCTCGTATTCGCATCCAGTTTGTAAACAATCGGCTTGGCAGCTGGCTGCTGCCTTGCCATAGTTGTATTTGCCAAGCAGAACAGTACGGCCAATAACACTAAATATTTCTTTTTCATTTTTTTAAGGTTTAGCATTTAATTTTTCCAGCGCGGCATGAGCCTCATTGTCTTTACTGTCATTTGATTTTACCGACTGTTGATACGCGGCTATGGCACCAGCATTATTTCCANCCGCCNGCTCAGCTTTGCCCAGCAAGTTATAATTCTCATAAAAATGGAGGTTCACTTTGATGTTAAACTTCAGGATCGCCACAGCATCTTCATTGCGCCCCTCAGCCAACAGCTTTTCTGCAGTTTCCCTCAGGCCATTGCGGTTTGGGCTGCGCAAATTGTACACATAATAATTCTTTGGATCTTTAACCAGATTCTGATACAGCTTGGTCGCCGCCCCAACACCACCTTTGATTACTGTATTGTAAATCAATTCCCCATAATCCTTTTTTGGCTCATTAAGCCCCGGTTTGTTATCCAGCACATCCTTTAGGTATTCATTGGAAATCGCTACAGAAACATTCCCAACCTTAGAACCCGCACTGCCCGTAATGATCCCAATCAGGTAACCATTGGCATCAATTACCGGCGAACCACTGCAGCCGCCCTTATGCGTCTTCATGTCCCGCTCAATGAGGATATCCATTCCGTATTTCTGATATACTTTTCCTTCATGAACCGTACACAGGCTGTCATCATAGGCACAACTCAGAATATAGACCTTCTCTCCCGGCTTCACTTGTGTATAGCGGGGTTTCAAGGGGTATAAATTTGACGAACTCTTTTTCACTGTAAACACAATCCAGTCCCGGTCCTGTATGGTAGAGCCCTTACCCTCCAGCACTTCATTCGGGTCTTCATTCAGCAATTTGCCGATCACCGCCGAATCCTGTGTGTCACCTTTTGGCCTCATCACCCATTCCTTAAGCGCAGCATTGACTTCAGTCGCCTTGCTTTGTTTATTTTTTGCGATCCAGAGGATGTGCTTGCCAGTCGTCGCCAGCGTGTCCTTACCATTGTCAATTAAAAAACCCGTACCCGCATACTTAAAAGAAGGATGAACGTAGCGGTCACCATTTTTAAACTGCACCTCGTTGATCAGCGCAATCTTCGGCCACTCAGAAATCGGCTTGTCTACCCAGCTTTCCTTTTGCTGGCCATAACCCGCCAGCGAAAAGCACATCAGCATCTGAAATAATAAATTAGTTTTCATCTGAATATAGTTATTTACCCAAACCTAATTTAAACAGCCCATTTCGGCACCAACAACATTGTAAAAAGAATTGTAAAAAATGTAAATTCAAATACAAATCACTCATCATTCCAACTGTTTTAATCGGATATGGAGTTGTTGGTCTTATAAGCCCTGCTTTAAAAGACATTAATACCTGTGCAAAAAATGAATTTAGGGAGCATGATGACAAGAAAGTAAACTGGGGCGATTATGCTCAATACAGCCCGTTTTTATTTGTATATGCCTTAAATACGATGGGCATACATGGAAAAAATAATTTTAAAGACAGAACCATTGTTTTGGCAACAGCATATCTCATTATGGGTGGCTCTGTAAACATCATAAAAAAACTTCAAAAGTTAAAAGACCAGATGGCTCAGATACCAACTCGTTTCCTTCGGGGCATACCGCTACGGCTTTTATGGGTGCCGAATTTTTATATCAGGAGCATAAAGATGTATCGGATTGGTATGGTATTACCGGCTATGTGGTTGCTGCTGGCACAGTTTTTTTTAGGATGTCCAATGAAAAGCATTGGCTTACCGATGTTGCCACAGGTGCGGGAATCGGAATTTTAAGTACCAAGATTCCTTATTGGATTCATCCGTTAATTAAGAAAACGATTTTCAAAGACAAAGATAAAATAAATGGAATTGTTATGCCTTTTTATAATGGAAGACAATATGGGATGGGATTATCAATGTCATTCTGAAAAGAAAAATTACGCACAACAATGGTAGCCATCGCGCAAGCCTGCAATGGCTAAAAAATCAATTGATGAGACTAATTTATCCTGATTCGTCGATAGGATTGACTACTCTTCATAATGCACAAAGGATTCAATAAATATAATGCTAAACCGAAAGTCAAATGCTTCTAATCCCGCACTTCACTTATAGGTGACTTTTAACTGCCATTTTAGGCGGTACCCCGTGAACATTTAACAGACAGTAAATTGAATAAAGAAATAAAGACATTTAAAATGAACGAATTTTTGGACGAGTATAGGGTCTCATCCGCTTATAGGCGGATGAGACCCGTTTTAAACAAACCTGATCTTATTTTAACAGTTTTTATTTTTCTTTAAACCCGCAGATAAATGCAAGCTCCCTATCATCGAAGGTTTGCCATCTTGCCTGAAGACATCAAGGAACCAAATCAAGGGCTCAGCCTCCCCGTCTTGGTTTTCTTGCGGATAGTTCGTCTGCGTCTTAACCGCTACCAGGCCTCAGCCGATCGCCCCAACACATACTGCCTGAAAATAGGTAAACCGTTCTGAAAAGTACTGCCAGTCGGCCACTTCCTGTACTCGGCATAAATCACCTGCTTGCCATATTCCTACACCCCTTGAAAGCTAATAATGTTATGAAATTTTTCGAACGATTTCTCGCAAAACATTATCCAGTTCCCCGGCAGAATGTTTTAGAAGGGGGATTAACTCCTGAATTTCAGATAGACAAATCCCATCAACACCAATTAATTCAACCAATCCGAGTATCGTTGCGAGCGGACTACGAATCTTATGCGACTGAATCCAGGATATTTCCTGTAAAAGACAATTTTGCTGTTCTATCGCTTTTAGATGATGGATATGTTCCGTAATATCCTGCATAGATCCGATCATGCGAATGGGTACGCCATCGGCATTGAAGGTAATGAAAGCTCGGTCGAGAACAAAACGATAGGTTCCATCAGCGCAGCGAAATCTGTACTGTGCTTTCAGTCTTGTTTTTTGATTTATAATCAGGGTGTTAAATTTTTTTAGCACTCCGTTCAAATCTTCAGGATGAACATGACTCCGCCACCATTCTTCTGAATAGCACGTTTTTCTGTGCCCAAATATACCTTTGATTCCCTGGTTCCAAACCATTTCATTGGTGAGCATATCCCAATCCCAGATGGCATCACTTGTTGCTTTGGAAACGATATTGAACCGTTTGATGCTCCGCTCGGTCTTCAGCTCATTTTCAATGCGCTGAGTAATGTCCCGGGAATTGGCGACAATTCCTTCCAATGAAGGATCATCGAGCATATTGAGCAGGATCGTTTCCACCCACCTAAACTCCCCATTCTTTGCTTTAAACCTAAATGGCTTTAACACAACCTGCTGCTGATACTCCAGCTGATTGTACACCCGGGAAGTCATGAGTTGATCATCAGGATGGATGAAATCAAAAGCATTTGCACCTATGAAGTCCTCGGCGGCAATTCCAAGGATCGACTTGGTGGTCTGACTAACGTACTTATAAGTACCCTTAGCATCCAATATTGCAATCATATCTGAACCATTCTGAACCAAAGTCCTGAACCGTTTTTCACTTTCCTCCAACGCTGTTTGCGCTTCAATCTCGACAGTGCGATCGATGACCATCATTAAATGTGCCTTCCGGCCACCATAGTAAACAATCTTTCCCTCAACGCAAACATGAATAATATCTTCGTTCTTTTTCTGATGACGTACAGTAACAGTATTCAGGACATTTGTCGAAACATCTGTGCACTGCAGTTCATCCAATAATTCCCGGTTCTTTTCAAAGCGAATATCCTCTATTGTCATGCGCATAAATTCCTGCCTGTTATAGCCATAATGACTGATCGCGGCTTCATTAATATCAATAAACCGAAGCGTTTCGACGTCATAAACCCATTGAGGAACAGGACTCAAGTTAAAAAGATCAGTGTATTTTTTTCGTTCTTCATTGAGTTTTTTAGTCGCATTTTTTCTTTCCGTAATGTCTTTAAAGTACACCGACAATCCCTGACCAGATGGAAAAACGGCAACCTCAACCCATATCTTCTTTGGCGGAAAATACGCTTCAAATCTTCTGGAAATATTTTCAAGCATCGCCTGATGGTATTCGGTAAAGAATTTCAAGGGTACTGCATCGGCGTACACCTCCCATAAATTCTTTCCTATGATTTCATTTCTGGGCATAAGGAGCATCTTTTCTGCCTCTTTGTTCCAATAGGTAACTATCCAGTTGCTGTCCACTTCAAAAAAAGCATCCGTAAAACTCTCGAGTATATTTCCGATCCGCTGTTGATACTCCAGTAATTGCTGTTCACATTCCCTGTGTTCTGGAAGGCTGTTTATCTTTATGTTCTGGCGCTTGCTCATGATTTTAGCTTAAAAGGTTGTTTATATTTTATTGAAGGTGACTACTTTGTCACTTTCGGCGATTTCCATTTGGAACCGAGAAGTAAAGGCTGGGGACAGAAGAGATTCTCAAGAGAATAGGCAACTACGTCATGAAGACTCAACACCCCCACAAATGCTTCATGAAGATAAACCGGCAGTGCATCTGAGCCGCATGTTTTCATCAGCTCACAAGCCTCCTTTAATGGGGTATCCAAATTCAGCCTTGGTTTAATAAAGTCCAAATCCCCAATTCTTTTTTCTGTACAATTTCTAAGATCTCCATAAGTGAGCAGCCCTAATTCCTTGTTCTCAATATCTATAACGACGATAAATTTTCCAGGTAATAAAGCTCCTCCGATTGCAACGACATACTCACTAACTGATACAAAATGGTAGTCCTTTCTTATTAATTCTTTCATGGGCAACGTTCATTTATGCGTTCGTCGTTTAAATGACGAAAGGTGAATAGGTGGTTATTTAACTATAAAATGAAGATCATCCACCACAGAACCCTCGATATTACGTATAATCGTGAACGGAATCATCCCTGGTTCAGCAACCAGGCTTATCTTGGTCAATTGCGCTGGATCGACTTTAGCCGAATAAACACCAGGCAGAAAACCCAGGTAAGTAAAATAACCGTCCACCTCAGTGGCAGTACTTGCAATCTTCTTCGACTGGTCATTGTAAAAGTTAATAATGATCCCTCCCAGCCCCTGCTCATTGCTGTTACCCGCCAGGGTCAATCTACCCGAGACCTCCCCCAGTACCGACACAGGCACATCAATGTGTTTGACGAAATTTGGATCAACGACCACACTATAACTCTTTTTAGAAAGCTTCCATGCCAGGTGCTCAAATCCCGTGGGATCCAATTCAATCATATAGCTGGCATATGCTTCCAGGTCAGTAATGCTGATTGTCGTATCTTTAAGGGATTGTTTAATCCTCCCTCCATTCATACGAATCTTTAAACCCGTAGCACCTGGTTCATCCCGATCCCGTCTGTTATTTCCATTCATATCCAGAAAAGGAGTCAGTATAATAGCGCCCTTGCCAATACTGGTGTAATTATTGAAACTGGTCAGACCGGATTTACCATCATGAATAAGGCTCCCGCTAATGCCCTGAAGTCCCCTGATTTCTCCTCTGCTTTTCCGCACAGAGATACGCGTTTGAGCAAAGGAGAAATCATACCTTAATCCCAGCTCTACATTGGTAACCCTGCTGCTGAAATTTTTCTCAAAGGAAGCGTTCAGGTAGCCATTTCGGAACATGCGTTTTTCCAGTTCAGTTTTCAGTCCAACAACCCGATGACCGACGTATTCATACTGAAATTGCTGGGTAATTAAGATGCTCTTGATTCCTCTTATGCCCACAGCAAGATTGCTGTAAACATAAGGGTTCACCAAATCCATAAACAAGGCATAAGTAGTGATACTGGTACTGTAATTCCCAATCACACTTGAAATCAACCATTCCGCGGTGGTATATTTTGTATTTGGAAGCAGGATCTGTTCGAGCGTCACCCTAGAATAAGCGGAAAAACGCCGTCCCCTGAAAGGGAAAGAAACAATTACTTTCCGATCCTGCAGATACGAGTTATTGATTGCTGTTTGTCCTTTCTTATACCAGGTATTATTTATTTCAATTTGCAAACCTGAAGGCAGGTTATAGCTCAATAAGGCTTTGGAGCGCACGCCATGCGCATACTCGGCTGAAGCCAGCAGGTTGGAAAAGACACGAACCGAGGTATTCATATATGGGATATACTTTAGCGCGTGAATTGAAGAAAGGTATTCCACTCCAGCACCGATGGTCATCTGCTTGTTCAAGCCATAATTACTGCTGAAACGCGAAAAGCGGCTGCGCATATCATCCTCAACAACGCCTGTACTGGCTGTATATTCAAATTCATTTTGCGGCAGAAAATTAAAAGGGATACTGACACTTTGCTCACTGGACCGTTCCTCTCCATAGGCCCCGTAAAAACGCAGCTTAATGGACGTATTCCCATATACAAGTGGCACATTGAAAGAATAAAATCCGGCGGCATCTGCCTTAACATAGCTGATCAAAATCCCGTTCACATATAACTCTACCATCCAGTTTGGCTCGGTATGATTACTAAGCAGGTAGCTTCCAAACGACCGTCTGTAAGTTGTTGGCGCATTGGTTACCTGAATACCAACTATGGGTGCATACACTGAAGCAATGGCCTGAGCCTGAATTTTCCCGACTAAAATTTGCTTCGCAACAGAAAGGTTATTGTCCACAAACCGCCATAGGTAGTACTGTTGAGGTCCAGCAAATCCTTCATTATTATGATAATTAAGTACTACATTGGTTTCCCCCCCAGCTACAATACCACCAAGTCCCAGACTTAATCGGGCTTCCCGCCCTGTCTCCTTATTGCTGATTGAAGTGACAGCAGCATAATCAGCAGTACCAAAATAAAACTTAGGGTATTTACGCCCAATCAGCGTATCCGCTTTTCTGTCGCCGGTTAGCCTGGTTAAATTGCTGCGCATTTGTTCCTGACGCATTTCACGCAATACCGGAAGCTCCAGGTCCGTACTCAGGACGACTGAAAGGTTGCGAAAACTAAAGGTGCAGTTCAGTCCGAAGATCTCCCCGTAATAATCCGATTTTAAGTACAACCCTGCTGCTGTCTTAATCAGGTCGCCGGCTTTTAACCGGTATATCTTGTCCAGATAAACAATTTGCTCATTAGCTTTATCAATCAGGAATTTTGAAGCTTCAGTGATAAAAGTCCCACTGACATTATCCATCGTACTGGAAACGGCGTACTTTATCTTCAAAAAGCCAAACACATCCGTTACCGGCAGGTACACCGTCTGATCTGAGATCAATACCGTCATTTCTGTTCCGCCAACGCGCTGTACATTTAAAAAGATAGAGACCTCTTCATACTCCCCGGTATTTTGGGCTTTACAATCTTTTCCACTAAGTCCCCCCAAAGCAATAATAACAGCCATCAGGATTTTGCCGAATGTCCATGATTTAACCTGGTAGCCCCCGGGGATCGGATTAGCTACATTTCCAGCTGAGAGATTAAAGTTTGTAAAGTCCGCTGACATTGATCAGGGTTGTATGAAGGTTACCGAAAAGGTTCCACTGTAATTTCCCGGAGGATTGGCAATCGGATTGGTTAGGGTTAGTGTCCCGCCTATTCTGATCTGTGTGCGACCGGGAGAACTTGCAGTAGCAATAAACGGACTAACCGGATCCGAACTACCAATATGCAGGCCCATCGTTCCCCCGTTGCTTCCATTTAGCGTTACGTCTGGCCCGTTCATGATCGTAACCACGGTTCCCGGCTCAGCGTCCACTTCGAAAATGGCTGGTGAAAAGGAAAAACCCTGGTTGGTTTGGATCACGCTACCTGTGGTCGACCTGGATCCGTTTGGATAAATGATCACACTTCCGCCTGAGCCTCCCTGATAAAAAGCACCAAAGAACAATCCCTGGGCCGGGTTGACATAAATCACCACCGGACGCGGTGGGTTTTCAGGCCCCAGTGCTGCAAATTTCCTTTGTGCATAGGACGATGAACTACTGATTAGCAAGCTCGTTAACAAAACATAGTGCAGTTTCTTTTTCATGATCAGCTCCCCGAAATTTGTATTTTTATGGTATGTGTGCCTTTCGAAGTAACAAAGCTGACCAGATATATGGTATTCGAAATCAGATGACCAAGTTCGTAATCACCGTTTCCAGCAATCGCCCTTCGGGAAATGACGCGTCCCAGAAGATCAGCAATAATTAAATCTCCTTTTTGCTCCTGTAGCAATTTTATTTTAAGCGTAAGGACTCCCGCGGATCCGTATATCTTATAGGTGTCTCCTTCGCTATCCGGACTTTTACTCAGTGCAGCAAAACGGAGCGAAAAACGATTTTCATAACTGCCTTTTTCAAGACGGACCGTATAGAGTGGATTTCGTTTCAAATCCTGATTTGTCCCCTTCAGCGCATCGGTTAAAAAAATGGTTAAATCTGAAGGCAAGTCCTCCAATGCTCTCAAATTAAAAACGACAAAACCATCCCTGGGGGTCTGGATCCCTAACGGAATTACCGTTGAGGTATCCATTTTGTTTAACGCATTGATCACCAGTTTGCTGAGGCCGCCACCCATGCTGTACAGATTAGGCAGCTGATCATCTGTATTCATCAGTTTCACTGCATCCAGCTGCCTGTCAAAAGCGGGCGTTGCGGAGTCATTTGAGTACACGACAAGGGGGTCCGCAGCATGTTCCTGATCAGAAAATCCGGCACTGAGCCTGATGAGTATACGCGGTTTCAGTAAGCTTCGTCCGGCAACCGCACTTAAGGCAGACTTATGAAAAACCGGAGACAGGTCATTGACCCTGGCGTTGTTGTTGACTGCAAAAGTAGCGGCAACCGGATAAGCACCATCACTTACATGGACAAAGAACCCCTGCATAGATGCAATAATTGGTCCTGTGATCCCATCACTGGATACGCCGTTGATATAAGTAGTATAGGCACCGGTGTATTGACTGGCACTTCCGGAATTAAAAAAGTAAACAGCATTGTCAACATTTGTCCTGGTCCACCCGATGGGCGCATTCCAATCAATAGGTGAAGGAAAAGGATTTCCCATGAGGTTAAAGCCTTTGGTATAAAGCCGATTGTAGTTAAACAAAGCAGAAGAAACAGTTCCATTATTGACCAGCCCTGAAATGTTCACCGTTTTAGTCAGGGTTGTGGCTCCAAAATCCGCTGCATAACCATGAAGTGGATATAATAAATTTGAGGGATTGGCATAAGAGGTAAAGCCACTGCTGGACTGGTTTTCAATATAGTTGTAAAAATTAGGAAAAACGGCATTCAGGTCCACAGTTGCGGAAAAATTAGCAACGGTAGCATCCTGGAACGGAGAACTGAAATATTTGTAACCAAATCCTGCAGCGAGATAGCGTTGCATCGTAACATTTCCCAAAACAGATCCCAATCCTGATCCATCAATCAAGGCAGTTTTAGCCAGGCTTGAAACAAGCGTAAGATACCCCCCGGCATTAAACTGACCATTCGCAGCCAACAGGATTTCCGTAAGACTTAGGTTTCCCTGAAGTGTAACCCCGGCATTGTTATTGATCGTGAGGTTTTTGATCAGATTTGAAGTAAAGGCGGATGCAGGAATCGTCTGGGCACCAGTCCCATTTAGTTCAACAGTACCATTACTGACCTGAAAAAATCCGCTATTACTGATACTTCCTCCTATTTTCAAGGTCTGGTTATTGATGTTCAAGGTCCCAGCTGCCACCGTCAAATTGTTACCTACCGTTAACCCAGCTGTTAATAGTGGCACCGTAACATTGGGACTGCTGACATTTAAATTATAGAGCGGGCCAGTAGAAACCAGGCTCATGGTTTGGCCGGTCTGCGTCGTGGCGTTCCCCATTTGCAATGCCCCTCCGGTAAAACCAGTACCTGAAGCAGAAAGGTTTTTATAACCCAGGTTCTGCCCCGCTGTTCCCGCCGAGTTCTGAATCACAATCGTCCCCCCGGATGCATTAAATGTATTTCCAGCCATATCCATATTAAAAGCTGGAATGCCATCAGTCGTACTTCCAAGTATATTAACTGTCATTATTCCTCCCTGCATATCAAGTGTCCATGATGCGCTCGGATTGCCGATCGATGAGGCCAGATTCAAGTTTCCTCCGGAAACGACAAAATGCGCCAGATTCTTCGGAATGACGATATTATTTGCTGCGCTGCCCATGTTAAACACTCCTCCGGTCACTTTGACCAGGCCCGCCACCGTCCAGCTCATGTCAGGAGAATTGATGGTTCCGGCACTCAACGACAACCCCGCGCTGGCAGGAATCAGGAAATTGCCATCAGTAATGTCTGCGATGAAAGGACTGATCTGAAGCGATGAATTGTTCAGGTTAAAGGCACCACTGCTTAAAGTCAAAAAACCATTCGGTGCAGAAAAACCAGCTGCAGTGACATCAAGGTAATTGCTGGTCAACCCTCCAAGATTTATGTTCATCCCATTAAAACTGCTGATAGCCCCTGAGCCCGAAATAAGCTGATTGCCATTTCTATTGAATGTAGTATTGCATAAAGAGCCGGCATCTGGCCGCAGGTTCAGAACGCCATTATTGATCACATTGCCACCAATCGTCATCAGGTGTGTTGCATCCGATGCAGTAGCCACACTTAATGTCGCCCCGCTGGCGATATTGATATCGTTTCGAACAATAATTTTTTGAACAACGGAGCTACTGCCAATATTTACGGTGCCTGCAGCTAGCGTAAAATCATGGTTCACCGTCACATCAGGAAGCGTAATCAGTCCTGAAGAATTTGCCGCATCCAGGTCATAATAAGTCATTGGGGTAATGGTCTGATCTGTCGTTCCGTTAAAACTGATCCTGGAAGCGCTGGTAACCGCATCAGCCACAGCCGATCCTGTACTGGATAGTACTCCGCCAATCCTGGTTGTTCCCGCAGCAAAAGCTTTTATTCCGGCATTGCTTAAAGTAAGGTTATTGTAAACAGCCGCGGCAATTGTTTGCGCTGTATTCCCATTAAAATCAAAGGTACTACCAGTCACCGTATAGGTATTTAAACCAGGAATAAATGCATTCCTTATCCCTATTATACCTGTACTGGCCAGTACCCGGTTACCTGTAGCACTACTCATTAGGTTATAGTAGCTATAGGCAGGAATGGTTTGCGTAGTTGTGCCAATAAACCCAACAGTACCTCCTGCCAGATTTACCGTACCTGTTATGGCCGGAAATGCAGCTGCAGTGTTAAATGTCCCTGAAGCCAGTGAAAAATTCCCGGAAACGGCAAGCGAGTTCCCGGAATTTGTAGTTAGTACCAACCCGGGATCACTCAGCAGCAAATCCTTTGTCGTCGCGGCAACGTTGATATTTATGGTATAAGCTCCGGTCAGTTCAACATTGTCTGTTGCTTCCGGTACGCCATTGGTATTCCAGTTTGCGGCATCTCCCCAGTTGTTTGTACCTGCCCCACCGTCCCATGTTTTGATATAAATGGTCATTTCACCGATCTGAAAGTCCGCAAACGAAGTAAGACCATTCGCGGTTAGACTTGTAGCAGTGATGACACCAACCTGTGGATAGGTCCATGATCCGCTAGTATAGCCACCTAGGATAAAGTCGCTGGTTTCGGCCCCTGCATCCACATCAGCGGCGACAAAGTTAAAAGTCAGATTAAAACTAGCGAAAGCCAGCCCAGTGTTCTTTAAAACCCAGTACCGGTTCACACTTTTTGCGACATTAATAGAGGAGCTGTTTACATTTGGATGATCACCAGCCTTTGTTGAAACCAGAAGATCACCAGCTGTGGTCACATTTGAAAAAGCGGCCGAAACCGGAAGATAATTTGACCCATCACCTATTTCAAATGTTTTGGTACCCGGACCGGTCGTTATATTTTTCTGAAAATTACCATTTACCCAGCCCGTAAGCTGTGCTGCTCCCGTAACAGATCCGGAAGCCGGCTGAATCAGGACAAAAGCCCCGGTCTGAATTTTCCCCACGGTAAACCTCAAGACACGGTTCACTGTTAAATCAGAGGAGATGGTCACCGGACCGGAAGCATTATTGAGGGTAAGGTTGTTAAAGGGAGACGGAGAATAAATATTTTGTGCAGCAGTACCATTTAAGCTAATGGTAGAAGTGCCACTGTTCATTGTTCCATTATTGAGTATGTTTCCAAACACCGCATGGGTGTAACTCCCGGCATTAAATAATGATCCGGAATTTATCGTGAGGTTATTGGTAATGTTCCAGTTAGACGAGGCTGCAAGTCCAGTGGCGTTGGTATTGGAAAGTACAACATCGCGAAACAACGTTGGACTTCCTGCAAGCGTGATAGCGCCGTTCCCTCCGAATACAACAGTCCCGGTACTGGAAAAAGCAGAACCAATATTTAGAGAGGCCGCTGAAGTAGGACTGAAATTTAACGTCCCACTGCTACTGATCGTACCATTATTGGTCACACTTCCCAGGAAATTATGTGTGGAAACCCCTCCATTAAAAGTGGCTCCGCTTCCAACAGTAAGCGCATACAGTACGGTCCAGCCAACACTTGGGTTTACCCCGGCCGTATTGTTAATGTTCAGAAAACCAAACTGAGGGACAGAAGTTGAATTCAGTACAGGAGATACCGAGCCATTAAAGTTTACTGTTATGGCGACCGTATTAATTGCATTGATTAAACTCAATGTTTGCAAAACACTCCCCGTAAAAGTGGATGTCCCCAGTGTATACAGCACCCCGCTGTTTGTCAGGTCTCCATTAACCGTTGTATTAATCGTCGCCCCACCGCTTAAAGACCCAGAAGAAGTGATATTCAGTAAGGTATTGAAAGTAACATCATTAAGTATCGTATAACTACCGGTAACCACAGCCCTGTTAAATGTCGTATTTCCAGTTATGGTTCTGGTCGTCCCGGCAAACAATACCGTACTGGTTGAGGGTGTAAATGTTCCACTATTCAGCCAGTCACCGTTCAAGGTCAGCGTATTTCCACCCCCATCAAAAACAGCCGTACTTTCAATAGTTAAGTTTCCTTTAACGGTAATGGGCGTGTACAATATTTTAAGCCCGGAATTCCGGAAGATCAAATTCCCGTAGGTTACTCCCGGCAACTGCAAATGCTGCGTTGCAGTACCATTAAAAACTACCGTACTGGTGTTGCCCAGGGCATAGACTGAGAATTTATTAGGCGCATTATCTGCAGCAATAATTAAGGTTCCCGCGTCCCCGATGGTCGCTATTCCACCCGGAACATCCCTGTTAAAAAAGAAGGACTGAATGTCCAGTGTTCCGGAAGTTCCCAGCAGATCGCCTTGTAAAATCACCGCACCAGTAAGGGTAGCCACCGAACCCACAGGCTTATTGATTTCCAGGTTATTAAAAGTGGTTGCTGAAATGCTTTGTGCCCCCGTACCATTAAAGATGACATTCGTCCCGGAAGTATTGGAATTGTAACTACCTGTATTGTTCCAGTTTCCGCCAACAGCTAGCGTACTGTTATTGCGCAGGGTTGCCCCTGGGGAAATCGTTATATCCCCCATAACAGTAGAAAAGGCATTATTGATGGCCTCACCAGCGGTGACCATCAAATTACCTGCAATACTCAGGTTATTGTTTATCGCAGCTGTGCCTGTTGTCTTATTGACCGTTAAATGATTGTAGCCCACCGTACCCACCGCTTGATTGGCCGTACCGTTATAAGTAACCGTTCCAGTTCCGGCTGTAAATGTTCCACTAAGGGCATTAAAGTCCCCAGCAATACTCAGATTACCTGCACCGGAAAAGACAATATTTGCCCCTCCGGATTGGGTAACTGATCCCCCCACATTGACATTTCCTGAACCAATATTAAGATTGATAACATGGCCGCTGGTCCCATCGCTAAGCGCCAGTGCACCATTGATCGTGACCGCCTGATTATTGGTGTTGATCGTATGGGTCACATTGCCGGTCCAGGTTCCATGGATATCTGCTGAGGTCAGCGACCCGCCAGCAGCCATAGATAGCGTCACCGCTTTTGCACTTCCAAAATTGATGTTCTTTACGCTTACTGTCGTACCAATGGTTGGCTGGTTGGTAAAGGTTACCGCCCCAATATTTACGATGTCAGTCGCTGCCGGTGGCGCCGATGCAGAGCCCTGCAATACCGTCCAGTTGGCGGCCGTACTCCAGTCACTGCTGACACTTCCGTTCCATTGGACTACATTTGAATTGTCAGAAAGCGTCCAGCGATTAGCGATGTTGATCAATAGGTTCTTTTCGACATAATTTACAGCAGCGCTGTTCGCACTTTTACCACTGGAGACCCAAGAAGCACCATTGTAATTCCACAAACCCATAGAAGATTCATTGTTACCATTCAATTCCGTATCTTCATAATGGAGCCGGAGGGTCGCTGTAACATAGGTTCCTGAGGGAATGGTAACCGTATAAACCCTGCCCACAGCACCGCTGAAAGGAAAATCTGCAACCGGTCCTGCCACAACAGATACCGTCACACTATTCACCAGCAAGGGCACTAAGAAAGTGATCAGGTTATTTGGTCCCTCAAATGCATAGGCCACTCCAGCTGAAAAAGCATGATTCCTGGTGATTGTTCCCAGTATAATCCCATTACCTGTTCTGGTGTCGGTAATGGTTAGCGTATTTATTCCGGTCAACAGCGTACCCATGGTCATGTTCACCGTAGCAGCTGACACATTATTTTTCAGAACGATCCCCACCGTACCTGTAGTATTATTAACCGTCAGTACATTAAACGTAGTGGCACCGGTCACATTGGAATTTACATTTCCAAGAAACTGAATCGTACTTGTTCCGGCAGTAAAGGTCCCGAAATTGTTCCAGTCATTATAAATAGAATGCGTAAAAGCACCAGGAATAAAAGTTGTACCCGTACCTATGGTGAGGCTGTTGTTTATCGTTAATGCTGCCAGAGCAGTCTTGTTGTTTCCATTGCTAAGCATCAGGTTGCTATAATTAAGCGCATTGATATTTTGGGCGCCCGTACCATTAAAATTTACGGTATTGGGTGCAGATGTAGTTACATCAAGCGCTCCGACGGTGACCGTCATTAAACCAGCAATTCCCAGCGTTGAGCTTGCCGACAATTGCAAGGAGGTTCCGTTGATCAGGACATTGAAAAGGTTTGCCGCCCCACTGAGCACAGCAGTTCCAGTAAAAGTAGAGGTGCCGGCAGTAGCAGAAAAGGCACCGTTAACGGCAAGACCAGATGAAACAGCGAAACTTGCATTGCTGGTAATCGTTCCTGGCAACGCAAGTGTGCTAAAGTTTTTGGTTCCCGACCCGGATATCGTTTTTGAAGTTCCGCTCATTGTAATGGTATTGCCTGTGGCAATAAGGCTACCGCTTACCAATAAATTCCCTGTTAGACCAAAAGAAGACCCTGTGGTTACTGAACCGCTAATACTCAGATTATCAGGTGAAATCCCCGTTCCGCTAATGGTTGTTCCCGTTCCGCTCATCAGCAGCGTACCGCCTGAGACCTGGCTAAATGATCCAGGCCCCGTAGTGGCAAGGTTACCAGTTAAACTAAGGCCATCGGCAGAAAAACTCAGCAATGCTGCTGCTATGGTTACGTTATTGAAATTCTGGATACCCAATCCACTTACCGTTGCACCCGGGCCAGTAAAAGTCACCGTGCCTGTATTTCCATTGAAGGCCCCACTGTTGACCCAGTTTCCCCCCAGACTCAAGCCATAACTGCTTCCGTTAAATACCGTAGAGGTTCCGATCGAAACATTTCCACCGACGCTGAGATTGGCGGCGGCTGTAAAAGTAACCGAGGTACCCGTCCCCTGAACACTGATTAAGTTCCCGTTCACGGTAATTGCCGTTGCAGGAAAAGTTTTAACAGCAGCTCCACTGGAGCTGCTTAATTTTAGATTTCCGTAAAGCTGACTGGCAATAGTCTGGCTGGTACCGGAATACTCAACAGTACTGGCCACAACTATTGTATTGGTCGTATAGTTTACTGGAAATGTATTTGTTCCACCGATCCTCAGGGTTGTGTTGTTCGCTAAGGTAAGAATCCCTCCCGCGGCAACACGGTTGGCTGTAAATGAAGAAAGATCTAATGTTCCGCCGGATACAGAAAGGTTTCCGGCAATACTTGCATTTGCAGCTAAAGTGACCGCAGTCCCAGTACTTAAAACGTTCAGATGATTGAAAGCAGTAGAAAAGGTACCTCCTATGGACTGGGCACCTGAACCACTGAATGTAACGGTCCCCGAACCAGCTGTAAATGCAGTCGCAGATGCATTGTTGATCCAATTGCCTAAAACCGCAACATTAAAATTATTTGCAGTCAAAATTCCTGCTGAAATGGTCAGGTTATTATTGACCGTTATGGCTGTAGGTAAAAGCAGTCCGGCATTGTTATTAAGCGATAAATTATAGAATGAAGATAGCCCTGAAAAGCCTTGCTGACCCGTTGTACCGTTAAAGTTAACTGTACCGGTATTGCTCAGTGTTCCGCTATTGGTAATGGTCCCTGAAGTGTTTAATGTTCCTGAGGCGGTAAGTGTTAATACGGCCCCTGCGCCGATTGTCAGGTTTTTACAATTGACACTACTGCTGATGCTAGGCATTCGGCTTGCTCCGGCAATAATCAGTACATCCGTAGTTGGGGTCGGAATGATTCCATCACACCAATTTCCCGCTGTAGCCCAATCTGTACTTATATTTCCCGTCCATTGGCCTGCCCCTATAGTGGACACTACATTTTCATAAGCGACAGCAGGTACCGCGCAGCCAGGTGTAGTTACCTGCACCACATAAGTACCTGCATAAGCAGCTGAATAGATCAGTGTAGGATTTTGCAGCGCGGAGGTAAAACCATTAGGTCCGGTCCAGGAATATGTGGCTCCTGCAACTGTCGATGCACTCAGGCTAAGCAAAGCTCCTGCGCAAACAGGAGAATTGCTTCCGGCACCGTCCGGGGAATTAAACAAAGTCCCCACTTCGGGAGCATTTAGCTCTCTGTGGTAGATTACCGCATCGTCCAATGTCCCCTGAAAATAGTGACTGGAGGGTTCACTGGGCCAGGTTGCAATGTCATCATATCCGATTCTCCAATATCCGGTATAATTCTCTGCCGAAGTCACCGTTGCATCACTGACATTCAGGATGCCGTCCACATAAAGCTTTAACCCACCGGAGCCAAGCGTACCTGTTGCCAGGTGCCAGGTACCATCATTGTAGGCAGTTGCGGTATTCACATATTTCTTTACCGCACCGGGAGCTACCCCAAAGTAAAGGGCTCCCGTGCTGTTCATATAGATAAAACGATCTCGGCTGCCGCCGCCACCAGTTTGAACGCTGGAAAAACCGATGAGGACCCCGCCTATCGTTGTTGTGGTTTTAAACCAGATTGACACGGTCAGGGCAGCCGGATTTAAATAGGAATTGGCAGTGGAAATATAATTACTGCTTCCATTAAACAGATAGGCTTTACCAGCGTTGTTAAAACGATCAGGATTTTGTGTGGCCGCAGTTCCTTGAAATGATCCGGGGTTTGTGCCTACAGCGTCATTTGTATTGCCCTCAAACTTAAAATAAGAGATCAAATTACCAACAGGAAGTTGCGAGATCACAGGACCGGCACATAATGTTACCTGGCTGCCACTCAGCGCGGTACTCAATGCCCCTTCGGTAATGGCATGCACCTTCCAGTAATAGGTCGTTCCCATAGTCAATCCGGATTGTGGTGAAGAAATTACCCCGGCGGGCATCTGGTTGACAAAAGCATAATTTACCCCGTCGGTTGATCTGTAAATCACAAAACCTCTTTCATTAGCGGATAAATCTGTCCAGTTTAAGGTCACCGAAGTATTTGCCACTGCCGAAAAAGTGAGGCTTCCCGGAGCTGTAGGCACCGCAGAGGCAAAACCATAGGTCCTGCCAGTTACCCGCTTGGTACTGGCTAAGGCTTCGGATATGGAGCTTACACTTGTCCCTGCATTGTTCACTGACAGGTAATTACCGGATCCGGTTGCCAAAGCAGTTATGCCAATCGATGCAGAAGGAGAAAGTGCTGAAAAGGCATCTGATCTGTAAACAAACTCCACCTTGCCTGAGCTTTCGTAGAAATTCACCTGAAAGGAGCACACTGCCCCCAAAGCGAGGTAACCCCATTTTACATTGAGGTATTGAATGGTGAAAATCCTGGCGCCGATAATTCCGGTAGTTTTATAGGTCACATTTGAAGTCGCAACGATGTCCAAGTCATCCCATAAGGGAGCAATTACCGGCCTAGGGGAACCAGCGCTGGACAGGCTGTTAGTGTAAATAAAATCCGCAGGCACTACCCCAGGGGATAGCCAGCCATTGGTACTAGCCGAAATACTGGTGTAACGTTGCCCCATATACCAGAAATCAAATCCAATCGGGATCAGGGCAGAAACCCCATCGTCGGTAGAACCTGTCCAGGTCGTAACATTTGGCGCGGACAAAGGCGTAAACGTCCCTGTCGTAGCCGTAAATGCATAATTCGTTACAGACTGAGCAAAAAGCTGTATGTTGATAAAAAAAAGGAAGAGACCTGCGAAAATACTTTTAACGACAAAAGCCGTAAAGATGCTATTTTTCATTTTTTGAACGCTTAAATGTCGGTCAGTCCCAAGAAAAGCAATTGGCTTGCATTAAATCAGATCGAGCTCAGAGGATGCCAGGACAATGGATTTGGCTTCCGGCGGAGTACTAAAAACAACGCGCAACTTGCCTTTATGATAATCTATCCCGGATTTTGCGTCCAGATTAAGCAGGAAATGCCGGATTGAATTGGGCGTATAAATGGCAAAGCCCTTAGCCAGGCCGACTTGGGTAATTTTGCCCTCCAAAGAAATGTGATTTACCTTAACATCCCCATATACAGATATGGCTCCCGAACGGCTAAAGCTAAGTTCCAGTTGAGGACTTCCATCCGAATTAACCCCTATTACAGGTCTCGAAAGTTTTACTTCGGTCAAGGATGAACCAATCCTGATAATCACAGGAATAGCAATTCCGAATGTAGGGACCAGATGGATTGTCATCAGCTTTGCAAAGGCAGCAGTATCCTTTTTTTCAAGGGGTTTTTCATTCGGCACTGCTCTAAAATACAAGTGAGAGCGATATTCACCTGCGGTAAGCTGAGTAGCACCAATGACCTGGACTTTAATCGTTTGAGACTCATTGGGTGCAAGAATGACACTTCGTGGAAAAAACCTGAAGTTTTTATCTGCAAAGTTCTGTCCCGAATCCGGTAAGGTCACGGATTCAAAATTTCCATTTTCCAGCATCCTGTACTGAACAACAGAAATCAGATATTTAGCAGTATCGGTGCCAGTATTGGCGACATTCAGTACCTGGGTCCGCTTGGAACCTTCAAATACCACCCGTCGGGGCATGATGATCAAATTACCCTGCGCCTGCGCTTTGGGTATTAATAATAAAAATCCTGATATGATCACCACGAGGGTGATCATATTCACTAGGGCTTTCCTAAGCATAATGTTGTTCTTCTAGGGATGATTAACGGCAGAACGGATTAGGTCAAGACAAAATCAAATAAATATTGGTTAATTGTAATTCACCGTAACGGTAAAGGGCGTAGCAGAAGTATAGGCTCCTTCTGCCTGTGAAGCAACCAGATTTAAAGTGGCACCTATGGTAATAATCTGTTCTCCTGCAGTTAATGCACCAGTAGTTAAAGGCGTACTGGTAAAGGTATCCACAATCATTTCATCCGTGCCACTTGCAATGGTAACCGAAGAAGGTAGGGTAATTGCATAGGTATAAGAACCTGATCCGGATACAGTAAAAGATGCCGCAGCAACAGAACCTGCTGTTGCTGGTAAAGTAACGCCGCCCGATGGGGTACGCGTACCCTCAGGTGCAAGTACTACCGTACCTACTGCACCGTTGGTAGCTACATTGCCAAAATCCATATCGCTGTTCTTCGAGATACTGATCGGGGTGACAATTGTTGCAGATGCATCTGCAGTGGCTGAAGCCTGCGCAAATGTAGAAGAAGCAAAAAACAGACCTGAGAATGTCAGGCCAATAGCGATGTAACAGTTTTTCATGATGATTATTATTAAGTGAATTGAAAAATTCTAAACAAAAGGAGAAAAAACTTCAATGAATTGGCAGTACAGGGAGACCGGGAGAGTGGCGTCACTAACAAACAGGGCAATCGTTTTGCGTATAAAACTAAGAACAACAAATATAAGTAAATATTTTAATTATAAGAAATTATTTTTAATAAATATAGCATAAAATTATTTATAGAAATTTAATTATCTTTAAAATTAAATTTCAGCGATATTAAGCCGCTCGATAAACAGAAATGTACGATATCCTATCGTTGGAATTATATTCACAGTATATTTCGCTTTTGTTTACTAAAAACGATAAAATAATAAACAACAAAAAAGCCCAATTACACGCTTTTAATAGACCTTCACAAAGCCCCGGCTTTACGCGGACGAAAAACCAAAGTAAATCTAAGCGTATTGGCAAGCGGACTATTCTGTACTCCAGAGATCAGATAGGCCAGATCCAGACTGAAAGATTGATAACTGAGACCTGCGCCTGTAGTAAAATACCGGCGATCTCCTTTTTTTGGATCTTCATAAAAATACCCACACCGAATGGCAAACTGCTTATTATAGGAATATTCCAGACCTGTAGCAATGCTGACCTCCCTAAATTCCTCCTAGGCACCACCCGGAGCGTCATTAAAAGAACCAAAAATCCCAGCAGGCACTGATACATCCGGGTCGCTTCCCCTGATGATCTGGCCATTTAGATCGTAAACAGGTTGTGTGGGCGCCAATAATTTATTCAAATCAAATGCAACAGTAAACTGGTTAACATCATCCAGAAGAAAGGTCGAGGCTCCTCCAATTTTGAGGTTTGCTGGCAAAAAAAACTTTTCGCCCTCCTCAGCATAGCTTACTTTAGTTCCAATATTCGAGATGTTGATCCCCAGAGACAAGATTGCATCTTTGCCTAAAAACATGGTCTCCTTCCTCAGGTATCCGGATACATCAACCGCCAGCGCATTTCCCGTCCTGGTTTTCTGACCGGCAGAAAACTTTCCCGAAGACAAGTCTGAGCGGAGGTACCGCAGGGCAGTTCCCAGGGAGAAGGAGCTGCCAAACCTTCTGGAATAAGCCACATCCAACGCAAACTCATTGGGTCTGTAAGTACCTAAATCCTGCAGGTCACGGTCAAAAAGCTGGACTGCCCCCAGAGAAAAATACCGGAGTGAAGTCCCGAGCGCCGCATTTTCTGCAACCTTATAATATCCGCTTAAGTAAACAAGGTTGATATCCGAATTCAAATTATTTAACCAGGGGCTATAGGATGCCGAAAACCCATAGGGATCTTCTAAGTAAGCCAGCTTTGAGGGATTAACACTCATCGCATTTGCATCAGGCAATACCGCCACGCCCGCCTCTCCCATTGCTCCTGTCCGGGCGTCTGGGGTGATCAATAAAAACGGAACGGCAACAATAACATTTGTAACTTCACTACCATTAGTCTGAGTACCAGGACGAACCTGAGCTTGGGTAAAAAAGAAGAGAAAGGATAAAATGAAGCTAAGACGAGTAGTTTTAAAAAAACACTTCGTAACCATAGCTGTAAAATTAAAGAATAGACAGGCAAGGTACCTTAGCTTTTGATCAATTCAAAATTTAAAGTGTCTTACTTTCAAATACCATCATCAGTGGCTGCAAACACAAGTCTGTGTGTTCAATACTTTGGGTATTTTATAGAGAAAAGACAAATTATAAAGTGATTCAAAAGGTTTTCATATGTTGTAAAATGGATTTCGTTTAATGGGTATGATTAACCTTTATCCCAGGATTTCATTATTTTAAGCTTTAACATTACCGATCTGTAGATAGGCGAGCTGCAGTTCCGGAGATAAAATCCGAAGCTCTGACAGATAAAGGCACACTTAAAATCATCTGTAGGCAATACAGATTCTAATAAGCTTCTCAATCCTTTTGAAGAAAACAGGCTATCCGGAAGAAGAAATGCAGAGACTAAATTTGTATACTCATGCGACTTTACAAGTTCCAATATTTCTACAGGAGATTTGCCCTACGCATATAACGGACCTATCTAAGCACCGGAACTTACTCCGGAGATCACGAAAATTCAAATCTTCATTCCTTCCAGCGACTGCAAAGCCCCGATATGTGCCATACCTCTAGTCCCACCTCCAGATAAGCTATTCTGTTCATTACAATTACCCTTGCAACTCTCGTAGCTTTAAGGAAAGGTATATCCTGAATATTCCGCCCACTATTAACGAGATCGCTGCCCAGATTACGATGGAACCCCGGCCTAAAAAAGAAAAGGCTTCTGGCTTAAAATAGATAATATAGCCTTCCAATGCATTATAAATAAATGGCACGCTTAAACGGTGGTCAATACACCGAGAGCTGTAATCGACTTTTAATGTGGCGAAAAAATTGCGAGGTTAAATTACATTTCAATACCGATCAGGAAACTCATTCAATATCAATAATTGATTATACTTTGGCGGGAATTGTATAGGAGAATACTGCCCCGTGTGGCGTTGCATTCTTAGCCCAGATCCGCCCACCAAGCTTTTGAATAAAATCCTTACACATGGAAAGCGCTATTCCTGCGCCGTGCTGTGTAGATGAACCGAAATTGCTGGATATTGAAAATAGTTTGTTGATGGTTTGTTCATCCATCCCCTGACCCTGATCTGCAACAGATACAATCATTGAATTGTTTTCCAGTGTATAGGTAATCACAATTTCACCACCCTCCGGGGAAAATTTAATGGCATTGGACAGTAAATTCCGGTTAATAAATTGCAGCATTTCTTTATCCGATGTTGCAGTTACATGCTTTGGAATTTGATTAAACACTGTTATTTTTTTTGCTTTTAGTTGTTCCGAAACAATATCTGCTGATTCGCAGAACAGATCATGGAGCACGAGTGTTTCAGCTTTATACTGGTAACCAGACAACTGCTGCTTGATCCATTGCAAGATGGTGTCAAATGATTCCAGCATCCCCCTGGCTTGCCTTTCTATATCGCCATAAAACTGTTCCATTTCTGTTTTTGTAAATCCAGGATTGTCTTTCATTAAGCCTGCAATGCCTATTGTAGAGACAAGTGGTGTTCTGAAATCGTGAGCTAAAATAGAAAAGAGTTTATTTTTGAATTCATCAGCTTGCTGCAAGGTTTTATTTTGCTCCAGAATTTTTAGATTAAGCTGCTGCAGCTCACGCTCGTGTTTACGCGAAATCTGGTATAAACGGTAAATGAAAAGCAGTAAGAATAAACCGGCCACACAAACCGAAACCAGCAACCATATTTTGGTCTTGCTATTTTTGTTTACCATACTTAAAACAGCATTATCACCTTGCATCGCGTTGTACTTAATGTAGTCCCCAACAAATTTTTTCAGCTTCTGGTTCTCTTCTGCCATCGCCCTTTCAAGTAACTTCTGAACATTGATGATTTGATCTTTATTACCCTTCAATGTAGTATGGGCTAAAATATTCGTCAGTATAGGTATTAATTCCAGGACATAGTCCTTTTCTTTGGCCAACTGATAGCTACGCCAGGCATAATGCAAAGCGCTGTCGGGCTGGTTAGCATAATAGTTGCTATAAGCGCTAAGTATGTAAATTTCCTGATCATCAAGCTCATATTTTTGTGCTTCGGCCAAAGCACCGCCAAGCAGCTTCAGTGCTTCTGCAGAACGGCCTTTTTTTACTAAAAAATCGAATTCTAACTCCTTTACAGCAATTAGCACCCGGTGATCTTTGTACATGGATGCAATTTCCCGGGTTTTGTTAATGTAATACTGGGCACTGTCATTTGAAAGAGACGGATTGCTCATGCAATAATTTGCGTACACCAGGCTCATGATGCTATCTCTTCTTCCTGTCCTAATAACCTGTCGAAAAAGATCAAGGCCTTTTGTAGAATCACCAAGACTCAAATATACATTCCCCATGTTCATTATGACCTGACTCATATTTGCGGTATCCCTTTGAATCTTGTAGTCAGATAAAGCCTGAGTGTATAGTTGAAGCGACTCTTGATACATTCCCCTAATATAAAGTACAGAAGCAATTACATTATCCGCATCTGCCTTTCCCTTAGGGTATTGCAATCTGGTAGCCATAGCTTTAGACATCATACCATAATAAAGGCTACTATCAACATTCTTCATGTGATAAAGCATCCCCAGACGATTTATGGAATTGACATAACTAATGCTGTCTTTAATGAAGGGCAGCTTTTGCTTCTCTGCTCCTATTAGATTGGACTGTCCATGTACTGTGCCATAACAAAATAGCAGAATCAGTAAAAGATTGTGTATTAGTTTTGATCGGCGCATGATTTCTGTACAAATAGCTTAAACTAATTTATTACTAATTTCGACAAATACAGCCAAATATAAATCCTGGAATCTGTTCATTTTATTTATTTACAGGTATTTTGTCTTTCTATTTAGGTTAATAAGCAATAATTTTCGCTCATAAAAAATTCCAGTTAAAAACCGGATAAAATGATTACAGAATTTGCACACGCTTATTTAGAGTGGCCGATACGTATCAGATACCGGAATCATGGTAGGATTGATAATCAGCGTGCCATCTGGAGATAATATTTTCCCGGTTTTAAATTCCGAAACTCGAAGGTACCATCCTTATCTGAAGTCTTCGTGAGTATACGGTAAGAGTAGGCTTCAGGAGACATCATCGCCAGTGTGTTCCCCCCTTTATTTTTCTTCTGCAAGTCATATCATTCATCAAAATACGGTGCACAGGGGAAGAGCGTTACAACAATACCCAAATAGGTATTATCCGGGTTCTTAGACTTCTTTGTGATGATACCATGTAGCGTTGCTGTGCCATTATTTAGCATACTACCTGCTTCGTGTTTGTTAAACGAAGCGCCCGGGAAAACTGGAACTGGCTGCTGCTCCTGGGCTTGCAGTTTAATTTTACAGGAAAATATGCACAAAATCAAAAACAAAACAGTTTTGCTTCTCATGACATTCATGTTTAGTACAAAAATAACAATTCCTATACTTTAAAACACTCCCGGAAAACCAGTATTTTAAAGGACTTGGGCAGAAAATTTGGAATAAAATTACGGTACAATTAGGCAGGGGAAGGCTAAACGGGGACAGGTAATTTCAGGACGGAACAAAACGTTTATGTTGAGATGAAAACTGAAAAATTTAAAGCCATCTCGTGTGAGAAAGATGATACCTTATTGGAATGGCTAAGAACCTTAAAAAATAGCCGCATTATTATGCAAAGTGATATTGAAAAGTAGAATGCTAAACACACCTGTTTCATCCCACTTTGCAATGTTGCTTTACGTAATCTTTTACTTTCCATAACTACTGCTATGCAAAGCTTTGCAGGTCAATTTCAAAACGACAGCAATTCGGCTCCTTTTGATAATGAGCTGGCAAGTCTGCGGTGTCAGTCAATTTAACTATTCCTAAAAAATTAAATCCCGCCGAGGTATAATGCGCTATAAGTTTTGTGTTGTTACCCAGTGTGTCTAAACGTACAAATCTTTTGCCCAGTTGTCTTGCATACTCCTTGGACCATTCTACGATTTTCTCTATGTATCTGTTCCCGCGTAATGTCGGGTTTGTGCAGATCCGGTGGATGTAAATCGCATCATTCCTGTCTTTTTCTCGCCAGATCTCCTTGTCTTCAAAGGTAATGACCCAGTTGCAGGCGATTAAATTGTCCTGGAGGATTTTCCATTGCCGGTTTTCTGTGATTTCATTTTGAATGAATGTGTTTTCAAAAACTGGCCAGACTACCATTTCTCTCTGAATTTGCAAACTCCTTGCCGCTTCATAAAGCGATTGAATTTCAGCTACGTCAGTTATTAAACAATTCTTAATCTCCATATCTTAATATTTTTTCAGATGCAATATCTGTATAATGGAGGATTTATAAAATCCGTATCTTGCTAAATGTGCCACAAACTAACCATCGCTATTAAATTAGTAACGTTTTAAATCCCCCGCTTCAACAAAGGGTGGTAATACCGGAATTAGTTTACGCTATCTCACCAGGTTAATTTCATCAATAGCCAGATCATTTCTTTCTTTGGAAGCCAGTCACTATCATTTCAAACAGACTCTTTAAATTCTCTTTTGTGATTTCAAACATTTCATGGGTATAAACATTTTCCTTCTCCAAATGGAACTTAATCAATGCATCTAATGGTCCGAAAGCAAGCGACCAAAATAGTTCGGGTTCCATCCCGTTTATTTCTTTTTTATTAATGGCATTCCGAGCAAATTGTTCAACTGCCTGGTTGAACGCTGAAATTTCAATGTCAAGACTATTGACCAGGTGTGAATTACGGAAGAGGTTAAAAAACATAAAATGAGACGGATTTGCGATTGCAAACTTTACATAGTTTTCCCAAAGTATCCATAAGCCACTTCTAAACAATGTATCGGTAGAAAAACCACTAAGCATACAACTTGAAAAATCCGTTTGTACATGGTTGAAAAGCCTGTTTAATAATTCTTCTTTGTTTTTATAGTAAATGTAGATGGCTGCTACAGAAAGATTGGAAGCTTTGGCAAGCTTATTCATACTAAATCCGTCAAAGCCCTCCTTTGCAATAATACTGATGGCCTGTTCCCGAATAATTATTTCCGTTGTAGCTGCTTTTGTCATAAAATGGCTTGACTAATATGGAAATAACAAAGTTAGTGAATATTCATTAACTTTGTTGTATGTCTATTATAAAAGAATTTCAAACAGGCATTGTAGTAACGCCTGATGGCACGACAATAGGTTACCGGTCTATTGGCAAGGGTCCGGCACTTATTTTAATGCCCGGAGGACTCCAATCTTCATTGAATTTTACAATTCTTGCCAAAGCGCTCTCGACGGATTTTAAAGTATATGTTCCTGATAGACGTGGGCGCGGTTTAAGTGGCCCATATCAAGAGCAAGATAATTTGCTAACAGAGGCGGAAGATCTGTTAACATTAATAAACACGATAGACGCCAAACAGATTTTTGGATTGAGTAGCGGAGCGATCATTACCTTGCAAGCTGCATTAACCGGGCAAACATTGCAAAGAATAGCGTTATACGAACCACCGATACCGGTAGACAATGAACTGTTAAAAAAAACACAAGCTGATTATGCCAACGCTATGGATAAAGGAAATTTGGGAAAAGCGTTTATCACGATCTTGAAAGGAACCGGCGACCCAGGAGATAAATCCTTTCTCAACATACTGCCAACTTTTATTACGGTTCCTTTGATCAACATCATGATAAAAGGTCAAATGAAGAAGATCGATGAAACTGAATTGCCATTAGCTGAATTGGTTCCCACTTTCCGCTATGACAGTAAAGTAGTCAGTGAATCACTACCATTAATTGAAAAGGCTAAAGATATCAAAGCTGAAGTTCTATTGTTGGGAGGGGCTAAAAGCCATCAATATCTGTCCATCGCATTGGATCACTTGGAAAATTCTATACCGCATGCAACGCGTATACAATTTGAGAAACTTGGTCATTTGGCATCAGACAATAGCGAAAGTCCGTCGGTTATCGCAGAAACACTACGGAAATTCTTTTTAAATACATATTCAGAGCATGAACTAACAGGAACTGCTATTCCGTAAAATTAGAATCATCCAGAAAGTTATTCTATCAGGGCGTCTTATGATCTTTTTCAATTCTAAACTGCATTACAATATNTCAGTTNTAGGTGCTGCAAAGTTTTTGATTATTAGGTGATCGAGAACCGAGTCGAACCACATAAGAGACTTTTCCGGCCCCTGCCAAGCCACTCGGCCTTTAAAATTATAATAATTAGCCAACAAGTGTATATTTCAGAGATAGCGGTTCTCCCCCAATTTTGGGCCGTAATATGGGGCCACGTTCCGGGAAAGAGGTGGCCACATATGGAATGATCCCCAGGCTTTAGTGCAAATCGCAAATATTGGCATAAACTTGGCAACGCACAGTTGATCTTGTACCAGCTAATAAGGAATATTGCTCTTTTTTAACCGTAAAACGACCTTTTGAATCTGTGGTGTAAAAATCAGAATAACAATTACTATCAGGACGCCAACGAGCATCAAATCATAATAATCACGTGTAGAACGAGCCAATATCTGTTCCCGGACAAAATTATTGAGGTAACCTGTCGATACGCCTTTCGCTGTATAGGCGTCGCTACCGGCATTCATATAGCTGCTTTGTATATCCAACAAAGTAACAGGAAGTTGTGGGGCCGTCTCGGTCAGCGCTTCACGGAATTTCTCCCTAACCGCAGATCTGGTATATAATTGGAGTTCATTATTAATAGCGAGACTGGTAGTAAAACCGATAAAACGCGCGAAGATACCAATCAAGGAGGCGTTTATCGCAATTTTTGGTGGTGCTGCGGATGTGGTGAATGAAACAATTGGAACAAATAATACGCCTGTTGCAATACCGTATATAAACATAGGGAGGATAAAATCAATCGTTTCACCCTGAACGGATATAAAATTCAGCATGTATACGTAATACAATGCCATGATCCCAAAACCGGCTATGATCATCCTTATCAGGTTATATCCCGTCAAGATCAACCGGGAGGTAACAAACATACTCAGGACGGTTCCCGCGATCACAGTTAACCATATTGGGATAGTGCTGAGGGGATCATTGCCCAGGACATTTTCCAGATAACCATAAGTAAGTCCCGTACTTCCTTTAAAAATATAAAATGTAAAAAGCAAAAGTAGTCCGAGGACGAAATTCTTTGCCTTGAAAATTTGTAAGTTGATCAATGGCCGCTTGATTTTTCGTTCCCTGATGATAAAAAGCATTAGGATCATTGAACTACTTAAGCTCAGCAGAACGATTATCCGGCTGTTGAACCAGCCCAGCTGCCGTCCGTAAATCAGGATGTATCCCAATCCTAAAATAAAACATACATAAAAAAGATACCCCACCCAATCTATCTGGTAAAGCGGAACCTTTTTTGTAAACCTGGCTTTGCTGCTCATCGTCAGCAATACCACGAGGACCATGATGATGAGCAGGACATTGAAGCCATAGAATAGCCAGTTGAAATCAAAATAATGAAGTACCATACTGGAATAGATCGAATAAAGCGGAACGGATATCTGTATACCGCAATACAGAATGGAATAAGCGATGACCCTTGCACGTGTAGATTTTAATCTTGGAAATATCAGATTCAATACGATTCCCGACATGAGTGCACAGGTAATTCCCTGTACAAACTGACAGATGATGAACGATGTCCAATTCCTCATATAAAAGCAAATGACGGAACACGCCGCGTTGACGGCAAGTGCAACCAGCAGGTATTTCCTTGGCGAAAAGTATTTCACTACGCGGAAATCCAGTGCCAGGAAAGCCACTGTTGAACCATAAATAACAATCATGGCGTATTGAACATCATTAGGTTGTATGCCATAGAAACCCATTGCCGCGGCAGGGCTGCTGTATAAAGCAAAACTAAACAGGCAGGTCATCAGGATGGCGAATATTACAGATCTTGCCATCCATTCTGGTACCCAAAATTTAAAGACGGGGATTTCATGTGGCTGCATCACTAATCCCTTAAAATATAAACATTGGCATTCATTCCGGCAGAGAGTTTAGCGAGTTTTTCCGGCTTGTCGGTGAACCTGATCCTGACTGGTATACGTTGTGTGATCTTGACGAAATTACCGGTCGCATTGTCCGGAGGGAGCAGCGAATAACGAGCGCCTGTGGTTGGAGAAAGTGATTCTATGGCGCCGTTAAATTTTTCACCCGGAAAAGCATCCGTTTCTATCGTAACATTTTGATCCGTCCGGAAATGGCTGATCTGTGTTTCCCTGAAGTTGGCGATCACCCATTTTTCTTCTGATCTGTTGACTATAAATGCCAGCGTTTGGCCAGGCTGTATCAATTGTCCTTCCTGAATGGCTTTTTTCCCCATCTGCCCGTCAAATGGAGCCGTAACGACCGTATATCTGACATCAAGCTCCTGCCTTTCAAGCAGGGCTTCCTTGAGCCTGATTTCCGCTCCTATAGCCGCACGCTGTGCTTTAATGTCATTCAGTTTGGATAGAGATACCTGCAGGGAAGCTTGTGCCTGATCAAGATCAGATTGCGTGATCAACAAAGAGGTGCTAATGTTATCGAATTTTTGCTGCGTAGTAGATTCATCAGCCAATAACTTTTTATAGCGATCGAATTCTCTTTGCTGCTGATTTAGCTTTGCTTTTGCCCCTGAGAGCTGCGCTTTGATGATCTGAATGCTTCTGATTTGCGTTTCCTCATTGGAAGCTAAAATGGGTAATTTGGCCCGCGAACCCATTAATTCTGCTGAAGCGGCATTCCTTTTAAGTGCATATTCGTCAAGCGCAATGATCACAAGCGTATCTCCTTTTTTAACTTGCTGATTGTCTTTGTAATAAATTTTACTGATATAACCGCCGACTTTTGCATTTACAGGTGATAGATAAGCGTCTATTTGGGCATCGTTGGTGTATTCGTAGCGGTATCCTTTTAGAAAATAGATGACGCCCCAGGAAATGATTGCCACCAACAGAAAGATGCCCAGCCACTTGGTTATCACTATGATCATTTTATCTATTTTAATTTTGTCCATGATATATTGTATTAGAGAATTCCTATGATTGCCAGTAAGCGGATATGGCTGAGTTTTAAATTTGTTTGTGCAGTTGTTAGGTTGAACTTTGCTCCCAGCAAAGTATTTTCTGCATCCAGAAGATCGGTCAAAAGCGATTCCTGATTGAGGTAACTGTTTCTGATGACCCGAACAATTTCTGTAGTTTTGATAATATCCTTTTGTGCCGTTTCTACGCTTTCCAACGACTGTTGCTGCTGTAAGTAAGCTTCTTTCACCTGAATAGAGATTTCGTCCTTTTTGATGCGTGCGTTTTCTTTTGCTTCGTCATTTACGACTTGAGCGCGTGCAACAGCGTGTTTGTTTTTGTACAGGTTATCAATCGAGAACTGCACCTTGATCCCGGTTTGCCCAAACCCCCATAGATCATTTGAGTAAGGATAAAATGAGATCTGGGGGTAGTTGTAATTGTAATTGGAATACAAGGAGACTTTTGGTAACAAAGTCGCCTTCAGCTGCTTAATACTCATCTCTGTCAACTTAATATCACTATTCACGATCTTGTAATCCGGTGATTGATTTAACGCGATATCAATATAATCGGCATAGGCCGAACTTTTAAAAGCACCGGTTTCAAAACCGTCTTTATAGGAAATAGAAAATTGCGCTTCACCTTCGCGCCCCATTAGCATATTCAGCCGTTGTTTAGTGATGTCAATTTTCTTTTCAACATCTGAAAGGCTTAATTCCAACTGGGACAGTTTGACCGAGGTTCTAAGCACATCACTTTTTAGTACAATGCCATTTCTGTTCATATTTTTAATGAGCTTTAGCTGTTTATTTTCTGCAGCGATCTCTGCCGTTATAAATTCCCGGAAGTGCAGGTATTTATAGAGATCGTAATAAGAAACAGCAATATTGAATTTTACACTGTGCTTTTGCAGATCCTGCTCATATCGGCCACGTATTTCTTCTTCCTGCTTGATCTTAATAGTTCTTCTCTCTTTTCCTCCGCTAAAAAGGCCCAGGTTAAAGTTATAGCCAAGTCCATATCCGTACTCGGAAACGGGCACATTCTGTGGAGAGGAGAATAATCCATTGTTGTAGATCAGGAACTGTGAATTAAGCTTGAGATCTCCGCCTACGGAGAGTTCCGGCAGCAAACGGTCCTTCGCTTCAAGCACCTCTAATTTACTTTCAGCAACATTTAGATCAGAAAGCTTTAACTGCCGGTTATGGCTTTCTGCAACTGCCCATATTTTTTCTAATGAAAATACATTAACAGTATCAGGTAGTTGAGCTTTAACAGGCTGCACGAACAGAAAGATGATCGCTTTTAAAATCGCTGCAATTTTATATCGTTTCATCTGAGTGTTTTTTTATATTGGTTTTAATCGATCTGCGCTGCCTCCAGGTTTTGATCATTCTGCTCAACTCATCGATGACAGATGAAAAGTCCATCACAGGCATTAAACCGCCTGAGCATGCAGGAAAAAAAAGATTGAAAGTAATGAGTTGTTCCCTGAGCGCTCGTTCATCATTGTTATGATGTATGTCCTGCTTTTCAAGAACTAAATTAGGGTTGGTTTCAATTGTCTTCTGCTCCATAATGACATTATTAAATTCATTACAAAAGTATCCCGACTGGCGTTTAGTGTTTTTATATAATAAGCCTAATATTTGTTAAATTTGGCCAATGAAAACGCTTCAACAGCTTATCGACAATGTTGACCAAAATCCCGGCTCGATCCTGGTAGTGCGACAGCAAACAGAACAGCGGTTACCATCGCACCAGCATGATAAGGCTCAGTTACTCTTGGTCTTTGGAGGTATCGCCTACCTGCAGACAGAGGAAAATGATTTTTATATTCCGTCCAACCATTACATCTGGATACCTAATAATTATCCGCATAACCTGATGTTTAATGCGCAGGACCTGTTTATAATCAATATTTACTTTCCGAAGGAAAACGGGGACAGTTTCTATAATGAAATGGGAATTTACCCGGTAAGCAAACTATTGTATGAAATGCTTTCTTTCAGCGAAACCTGGCACGGGGATTATTATGAAGGTTCATGGGAATATGAGTTTTTAAGAACACTGAGGAACGTGCTTTCGAAAGAAAACCTTAAAAAGTTTTCGATCCAGCTCCCCACCACCGATGATCAGCGACTCAATGCTGTTGTTGACCGGCTCCGAAGTCAATTGAATGAAAACCTTACGTTGGAAGCGACGGCCAGTCAATGGGGCATGAGCGTGAGAAGTCTGACCCGTCTATTTCAGGCAAAACTGCATATTACCTTTATCCAGTATGTAAAAATGCTAAGGATTATTCGTGCGATGGAATTGATCAAAGGCACCAGCCTGAATATGACAGAAATCGCCTATGAGATCGGATATTCTAGTATATCAGCATTCAGTAACAATTTTCATCAATTGACAAACATGAGGCCTACTGAATTTAAATCAATGGCTGGAGTATAAGGCATATATATCAGTATTAAAAACATAAAACACAATTCCTTACTGATGTCTACGCGTTGCCTTTAATATAAACTTTTCACAAACCTTACCGTCTTCGATTCCTCGAAAATAAAGTTCAAAACCATACTGTATATTTCGCAGATAGTGGTTCTTCCCCACTTTGGTGGTAGAATAAATTTGTAGTCAAACAGAGCATTCCCATAGCTCCTGAATCACTCGCTAAATAACTGATTGAAAAAACTAAAGATATCAAAGCTGAACTTCTATTGTTGGGAGGGGCTAAAAGCAATCATTATCTGTCCATCGAATTGGATCACTTGGAAAATTCTATACCACATGTACCGCGTATGCAATTTGAGAAACTTAGTCATTTGGCATCAGATAATAGCGAAAGTCCGTTGGCTATCGCAGAAACACTATGGAAATTCTTTTTAAATACATATTCAGAGAATTTGATTATTAAGTGATCGAAAACCGAGTCGAGCCGCGTAAGAGACTTTGCCAGCCCCTGCCGAGCCACTCGGCCTTTAAAATTATGATAATTAGCTAACAAGTCCAGCCTACGAAAAGTTTAGATTTTTTTAACAGAAAATGAACTCGAACATAACGAACGACGGATGTCTGGCTTCTTTTCAGAAACCGGATTTGTTTTTTAATTAATTTGGAATCTACAGGCAACTGCATTCATGTTAACTCCTGCTCCTACGGAAGCATAAATCTTATCATTTCAACTTCTTACCTTCATTAATCACTGCCTGATTAACCTCTCTAATTCTCTCAACATCCATTTTCTCAAAGGCACGGTCATAGGTCAAAACACCATTGACTTCATGCTCCACATCTGTCGTTTGTGTATAGACGGCAACACTCAGGCCTTTATATTTCATGAGCTGCTCAACCTGATCTAACAAGAGGATGTAACGGTCTGTAAGCGCAGTTTTGGTAGGCTCATAACCATACGCATTATTTTCTACAGGCCACATATGTCCCCTCACAAACAGACCTACGCCTCCAAATTCACCCAGTGAGGCGGCTCGTTTATCATCAGGCACAGAAGCATCGTTAGGTCCGATGTAAATATGGGTATCTACAAAATCTCCATTTCCAGGATCTCCGGCTGCTTTCTGGTACCCTGGATTGTTGTTGAAGCCAGAGTTGCCATTTACAAGTCTTGACGGATCATATTTTTTTACCCAGTCAGTAATTTCTTTTACGTCAAATGCACCCCAGTTTTCATTAAATGGAACCCAGGTAATGATAGAAGGGGAGTTGTAATGATCGTCCATTATGGCTTTTAGTTCCTTACGGAAAACTGTTCGTGTTCTGGCTGTATCTTCATGTTGGTACCAAATGGCCGGCATATCCTGCCAAACCAATAAGCCAAGTTTGTCTGCCCAGTAATAAAATCGTTTTGGCTCAGTTTTCATATGCTTCCTAATCAAATTGAATCCTGCCCTCTTGGTAAATTCCACATCATATTTCAGCGCATCTTCTGTTGGTGCAGTCAGAATTCCGTCCGGCCAGTATCCCTGATCAAGGAGGCCGACCTGCATAACGAATTTGTCATTCAATAATGGCCTAATGACCCCGTTCACTTTACCAAGTTTCACATCACGCATTCCGAAATAGCTGGTTACCTCATCGGTAACTTCGCCGTTTTTACTTCGTAACGTCAACTTCAAATCATATAAAAAGGGCTCATCTGGAGACCATAGTTTTGGATTTTTAATTGGAATGTAAAATGTAGTTCCAGCTTCGGATTTAATCTCGGAAACCATCTTTTTCCCATCAAGTACCACCGCAGAAACTTGGGCAGCGTCTGCATTCACCTCTACCTTCAGGCGACTATTGGCTAAATCAGGCATCAGGCGGATGTTCTTGATGTAATTTTTATTTACCGGCTCAAGCCAAACCGTTTGCCAGATTCCCGATGAAAAAGTATAATCGCCACGAGGACCATTCTTACCTGACGGCGCCCGGCCATCGTTTGGATCATAGGAGGCAACAATAATTATGTTGGCGCCCTTTTTCAAAAAAGGGGTAATGTTTAGGCTGAAAGCATCGTACCCACCGGCATGTGATCCGGCTTTTTGTCCATTGACAAAAACAGTCGCGTCGTGATCAACAGCATCAAAATGGATAATGATTTGTTTATCTTTCCAGGAGTCTGGGATTTCCAGACTCCTGCGGTACCACATATTTATTTCCTGTTTTCTTTCAATTCCGGACAGTACAGACTCCGGACAGTAAGGAACAAGTATCTGCTCACTTTTGTCACCGAAGTTTATGGGTTTTGATGGATTGAGAGCATTCATGACATCTTTACCCCCAATATAGTCCCATTTTCCATTCAAACACAGCCAATTCTTACGCTCAAGCTGAGGCCTGGGGTAGTCCGGGAATGGAATTTTTGATTCTATAGCCACCTTCGTCCACGCTGTGGGTAATTTAGCAACCTGACCCGCTGATTTCTCAACTGAAGCAAAAATCACCAACAAAAGGACGGCAAAAAAGAGAATTTTGATGTTTTTTTTCATCATTAAGAACATTAGTCTTTAATTAGGAGTAAATTCTTTTATAAATATATAAATATGCTTTAAAAATCCTGTGGTTCACTACAGTTTTAATGATCATCAAGAGAAGATTCTGATCATTTCCAATATACTATAGCAATTCTGGAAATTAGCTGTGGGTTGATTACTGAAAAAACGCCTTATTAGGAAAGCAATTTCCTCCTGATGCGACTCAGACTTTCCGGTTTCATACCAAGAAAGGAGGCAATATAAGTAATGGGAACATTGTGTAAAATTCCGGGATAGTTCTCTATCAGCTTTCGGTAGCGCTGTTCAGCTGAAAGGGTTGCCAGTTCCACAGAGCGGGTTTCGTTATAGGCAATGGATTGCTGAAAAACGCCAATACTAAAGTCTTTCATCGTCAGACTTTTTGAAGTTAAGCTTCCCAGGTCTGCCTTTGTAATCCGCAACAATTCACATTCCGTAATACATTCTACATTGTCATTGGATTTAGATTCATTCACAAAAGAGAAGTAGGAGGTAAAAAAACCCGGAGGGCAATTGATGTGCGTGGTAATCTCATCACCGGTTTCATTGTAATAAAATAGGCGCAAGTAACCGGAAACAATATAGTAAAGGTATTTTGGCACTTTTCCTTCTTCTTCAATAATACGATTTTTTGGGAAAAGTACCGGCTCAAAATATTGGACAATCAGGTCCATATCCGCTTTTGAAAGCGTATGACCTGATTGGATAAAGTCAATTAATTTCTGTTGCAGCATACCTCTAAAAGTCCTCCAAATTTACAATAACTATTTTAATAAAGCTTTATGCGCCATTAAGTATGCCAGGGCATCCGTTACTGCCCTTTCCGGTTTTTTGGGATTAAAGCCCAATTCCTTTCTGGCTTTGCTGATATCGAAATTCTGTTGCAAACCTGAAAACATGGCGATGTCCTTTCTTGTCAATACGGGTGCCTTTTTGCTTATTTTGGCTAAACACTCCATTATCCCTGCAATAGCAAATAACATAAGTTTTGGAACAGCACCAGGAATTTTAAGCTTTAATTCCGGATATAGCTCATTGGCAAGCTTAGTAGTATCGGTGATCGTCATACATTGTTCATTGGCCAGTATGTAACGTTCTCCACTCCTTCCTTTTTCTGCAGCGAGCCAACAGCCCTCTGCTACATCTTTTACATCAATCCAGTTCAACGTTATTTTGGTGTCGACAGGAATTTGCTTGTTCAAAATAAGTTTAAGTACTCCGTAGGATACATTAAGCGGCAAAAAAGCTTCGCTGCCAATCATAGCGCCAGGCATTACGGCTACAAGTTCTATACCTAAATCTTTTGCCAGTTGGAAAGCTAACCTTTCACCATCATTTTTAGAGTTGTAATACATATCCCTTCGATCAGGATTGTACCCATAACTCTCCTTTGTTGGTAATTTCGCATAATCCAATGCGGCGATTGAACTGACATATACAATGCGCTTTACACCAGCTTCCGCAGCGGCCTCTATGGTGTTCTTTGTCCCCTGAATATTGACATCATAAATTTCTTTTTTGGCATCTTTAGCCCAAAGCTTGAACGAGGCACCAACGGCATAAAAGGTTTCTACACCTGCTAAAGCTTTTACAAAAGAGGGTTTGTCGGTAATATCTGCCTGTACTACCTCACAGTCCAATCCTGTAAAAGGTATTTTGTCATTGATCTCGCGGACAGAGGCCCTCACAGGGATCCCTTTATCAATGAGCAGCCTTACCAGGTTATTCCCCAAATGTCCATTTGCCCCCGAAACCAATGCTAGTTTTTTCTGTGTCATCATGTCTTATAGTTATTGAAGACACAAAGTTCCTACAGAAATTCCCCGATACACTTGACTTTTGTTAGGAAATGGATCTGGGTGGAGATAATTCTACAATGGTCTAAAGCAATCCTATACAATAGAGATATTGTGTTTCGTTTTACTTGCTCCTTTGTGAAAACAATGTGTTCTTATAGTAAGCGCTGGTTAGCATTTTTATTGTGAATAGATGTAAATACATATTCTGAGAAATAACAAAAAGCTATCTAGTAGGGCAATAAAAAGAGTTTTGTGTGATTTTTCCGTACTGGCATCGTACTGAGAACCCTAAATCAAAGACTTTTTTGGGTATAAAAAACCCCTTTAAAGCTAATTAAAGGGGTTTAAAACTATCTGGGTCAGTGATGACGCATAATTTGAGCCATTTTGTGGACGAATTGATTGAAATTGGAGTTTTTTCGAAAATTCTGCAAAAGTAATCAACCTTATAGTTTGTCTATTATATTTTGCTATGAATTTAAGCAGATACTAGTTTACAGGAGTGAGCTTGCCCATTTTTGTTGATGCTGGTGCAACTTTTGAGGTGGATGCATATTTGATGGCAGGGGCAATTTTTGCATCCTTTTTACCAATTGCTTTATTACTTTGTTGACCGACACTACTTTTGGCCAGTGTATCAGCTTTTGGTTTTACTGTTTCTTTTTGTACAACTATTTTTTGTGCCTTAAGCCCGGTTACAATTAACAAGGCACTTAAAAGGGTCAATATCTTTTTCATGATTTCTTACTTTTATGAAGTTACTTATTCTCGTTCTTAGGTTTGATTGCTGTTTTATTTGAGTCAACAACTGCGGATGGCACGCTATCAGTGCGTTTTTTATTTTTCTTTTTAAATAGGCTATTCAGTTTTTCGCTGACTTTGTTTATGGCTTTATCTGTAACATTGTCGGCAGTTTTATTGACAGCCTTGTCCACAACTTTATCGGTTGATCGGTCAACTGAGCTCGCTGTCGCAGTTTTTGCTTTTTCTTTAAGTTTACGCAATACCTGTGCTTGTGCTATCCCCCCTATACCAAGAGTAAGGAAAAAGATAAAAATTACTTTTTTCATGGCTTTAATTTTTTCATGATTTGCTTTCTTCTGGTAAAATTAGGCCAGGCGCGGACATAGGTCAATCATTAAAAAAGATGATTTTTCAATTAAAGGGGAATGATTTCCCTATCTACAAACCATTTACTATAATCTTTACCGTATTCGCCCCCATAATTGATGCATATCTCCGTATGCGCCTTTATCTGCTCATGAGCTGTAAATACCATCTGTCTTTCTTCCCTATTGAGAAGATATACGGCATTGGGATATTGCCTGTGGTTATACATGGATCCAAAACCCATGGTTAACGACAATGTATTCTCTTCTTTATTGAAATAAAAACTATAATCCATCAGTGGTGTGGTACTTAATGCGGTAAATTCTTCGGCTGCGATAATGATAACTGGACAAACTTCTATAATATCTCCTTCAGAAATAGCTGTATGGCAGAAAACACCCCTGCCTTTTCCCTTTATCGTTTTTAAATACAGCTGTTTCTTCATTGTTCATCCGAATTGGGAAAGTACACTTCAGCCTTATCATCTGGCTTACCATTATAGTTAATGGTTATTTCACAGCCTTCTTCAATGGTTTGATAGGCATAGATATTAAGGGCATTTTTCTTTCTAGAAAAAGTATAAAAGGCATTCGCGACTGAGGAATGATTGTAAAAAGAGGCATAACCAAAACCAAATGCAGTCTTTTTTTCGGGATTGCCCAATAAAAAGTAATAATGAAAGAGCTTGGTAAACCGTAAGGTCTCCCTCTCGTCATTTGACAAGAAAATAACAGGAGCCTGCTCTATCAGACTTCCTCTCCTTATTTTGCTTTTCGCAAATACACCACGCCCATGAAGCGGGCTTTCCTTAACTTCAATATGCTGTGGTTGCTCAATGTTGCAATTGAACAGCATTAGTTTCCTTTTTGTTGGGCAATTTTTGCGTCTTTGGCTGCTCTTTCTTTTGCGGCTTTATCTGCTGCTTCCTTTTTAGGATCAGTAGCAGCAGCCTTTGGATCTTTCGCAGGTAAAGTCTTAGGGTCAACCTGTTGCTTGATTTTGGCATCTTTCGCTGCTCTTTCTGCTGCCGCCTTAGCCGCTGCTTCTTTTTTAGGATCGGTAGCACCTGCCTTCGGGTCTTTTGCAGGGATGGTTTTAGGATCAGCCTGCTGCGCAATTTTTGCATCCTTTGCAGCCCTTTCTGCCGCTGCTTTAGCTTCAGCTTCCTTTTTGAGATCGGTAGCCGCAGCCTTAGGATCTTTTACTGGTGTAGAAGTACCAGTAGTTTGGCTACTTCCGGGATTTACCGTTTCTTTTTTAACCACGGTTTGTGCTTTCACTGCTGTTACCAATAGCAATGAACCTAAAATGGAGAAGATTTTTTTCATGACATTTTTGATTAATGAGTAAAATTTAAATAGCAGGATACGTTCCTACTCTAGCATATTCCTTACAGCATCGAAATCGAAGTTTTCGGTAAAATTTTCTACCAAACTTTTCCCAAGAGGAGTTTTTACGTACCTATAGGTCAATTCTATCATATAAGGCTTTACCGGATTTCTTTCTGAACCCTTAAAATAGTCAGGATTATATTGATAGAGCGTTGAACCACCTTTGTTATCCCAAAATCCATCAAAGGTAAATGATCCGGTTCTTTGGGCGGCCTCTTTGGTATCGGCATTGTAGGTCTCTACCCATACCTCATCGTTGGGGGCCGAGCCATAAGTCCTTTTCCAGGAAAAGGTTTCAGCTTTGGGTTTTACAACGGCAGACTGGGTCAGCCAGGCCACTGTATTTTCTTTCAATACCTTTTCCACCGTGGTTTTTTTAGCTTCTATTTTTTCTTGCCAGTCCGGGTATTTGGCCTTTTTCACGATCAGGTTCCGTTTCCCGTTTTCATACAACTGAGGGTACTTTTTCGGATCTTTCATCATGCCAGCGCTTTCGCTTTCAATCTCTTTTATTTTGTCGGCTATTAAAAGCCTTTCTCTTTCGTAATAGACCAGCAGGGCTTCGAGGTATTCTTTACGCGAAACAGGCATAAATACCAAAGCACCAGGTTTTGTGCAATACCAATGACGGGTCATATATACATTACGGCTACCTTCTTTCACAGTGTGTTCCGGAATATCCTGATAAAATCCCTTACTGTTATTGATATTTTTAGTGGCATCCATTTTAATAAAATTGTGCAGGGCGATAAATTGCCCATTGTATTTTTTTGGTGTTTCGTAATAATATGCTTCGTCAGGAAAAGAAAAAGCAGTTTCTATCCCGGTATAACGATTAACGTAGGCACGAAAAACATTTGCATATTCACTGTTGACCATCATTTTATTTTTGACACAGATATATTCGTAGCAGCCCATATTAAGGTCATAGCTTGCCAATGCATATTTGCCAACTATTGTAGTAGCGGTATTGCCCGAAAACGCAGTTTTAAGCACACAGCCTTTAAGGATATAATTGCTACGGCTTTGTTTTTCGAGCGTTTCGATTTTAGTAAGTATGGCATTGGCAGCAGCTTTATTAGCTGCCGTACCCAAGGCATCCAGCCAATGTGCTTTCTCTTGCGGCCATTCGCAATGGGCTGCATCTATCTGCTTTCCAGGAAGCGCTTCCAGGTCTTTTGACGACTGGCAATCTTGTGCATTAACCTGCTGCGTTAAAGCAACCGTTGCAATTAATGTGGCAATGGTCGATGTATGTATTCGTTTCATGGGTCGAATTTAATTTTAGATAATTATTCCAACATCTTTTTCAATGCACCAATATCAAAATGCTGTTCCCAGTTGTTAAACAACCTTGAAGAGTAGCCATAATCTTTTGTGATTTCATACCGAAACTGTACTTCTATCAACAAAGGTTTTGCAGCCTGCCCGTTATTGGAGACAAAATAGGCTGGATTTAAAACATACAGGGCACTTTTATACTCTCCTTCTGCATCATAAAACCTACCCAAAGCTTCCAGGATTTTATTTGCATCTTTTAGCAATCTATCCTGGTCTACCACTGCCGGTTTTTGTAACCATTCTGGTTTTTGTTTGGCAAGTAGGTCATTCACTTTTGCTTTTTTTGCTTCATATATCCTGGGGTAAGCAAGTTTGTCTGCTTCCAAAGCTGCCATTGTTCTTTTTGCAGACTCAGAAGTATTATTTCCTATATTTTTAATTTTTTCCGCGTTGTCATACTCAAAATTGGCTTTTTCAATTTCAAAATATTCCAGCATATCCTGCAGGTATTGCTTGCGGCTAACGGGGATCAGTAAAGGCACTCCCGGTTTGGTGAGGAAATAACGACGATCTATAAATTGATACGAATTAGGTCCGTGATTGTCATACCTGCCGCCCATTTCCCAGTGCTCAACATAGCCATTGCCATTGTTGAGTTTTAAAAAATCGCTATGAAAATCTTTATAATTATCAGAGCGGGCAACCATCAGCGTTGCTTCTGAAATATATTGTGATACGCGGCTGGGATTGTTGTTTTTGTCTTTTTCAAAGTTGGGGCCCACTTTTGCTTGAACAGGAATTTCGTACATCGGATTCCCATTTTTCATATTGAACTCGCCAGTACCTACTGCATGTACGCCTCCAGGCATTATATAAGGATTAAACTCAACCCTGAAAACCGTTCTGTATTCATCTACGATTTTGGTTGCGTGTTGGGACACATTGCAGACAAAAGCATATATGCCCATATTGTACCCATAGCTGGCATAAACATTTTTACCGTAATCACTGCTGCCATGCCTGGCAAAACTTACCCTGGCGGCACATCCCGTCAACTTAAAATCCTTACGGCTGGCTTCCTCCAATTTTTCTGCTGCGATGAGGTTTTTCATCATCGTAGTTTTTTCGGCGGGTGTGCCTTTTAAAGCAAATCCATATATTGTATTATTATGGTCGGTATAAATACCAGGCATAGCGTCAACATCTGCACGTGAACCACAGGGCGTTAGCGGGTTAGGTATTTTTTTTATTCCTTGCGAAAAAGCTGTAATGCTCCCCAATACCATTACTAAAAAGATCAAAAACTGTTTCATTTGTTTATAATTTTGTTTTTAGTGGTCAAATGTTCCTTACCATGATTAAATCATCATTCCTATGTGAGTTTAATGATGATTTAATCATGGACGGTTCATCGTTTGTTGTTTATTTAAAGATACCTGTTCCGTTTAGTGAGCCTGCGCCGCTATTAAGGCTCATTCTTCCTTCCATGCCTGCGCTTGCACCGGCAGAGCCAACTCCGGCGGTGGCTTCTGCACCCGCAACCACCACTACATCGGTTACACCCGTTCTGTCAATTTCTATATCAGCCCCAACGCCTGCGCTTACGCTTGCCTGTAATGGCCCCAATTTGCCACCGGCACTTACTTTAGGCCCTACGCTTACGGTGCAATTCTTAAAGGAATCGCCAAAACCGGCATGATCTAAATCTTGATTTAAAGTGCCGCTGATTACACCTGCATTAACGGTGGTGGTTAAGCCACTACAGGTAAGCGTCATCGTGAAGCCGAGCCTCGCACTACCAAATTCGCTATTGATATTGCAGTTGGGATCTTTAAACTCGGTAAGCTTACCTTCTTTTATTTTACCCGGACTTGCACAGCCGTAACTTACCTGAAGCACTTCGGCCTTAAAGGCCAGGTCTTTTAGCCATTGTTGTTTTAGGCCAGCATTGATACCAGGAATCAATTCGGGATAAGTAGTGTACAATGATAAATAAGCCATTTCATTCAAAAACTGCTTCTGCACCTCCAAATATTCTTTGTACAATTCTTCGCACTTTGTATTGTATGCACTCAGGTAAACATCTATTGCTTTTATAGATTCGTTGCAAAGCACCCCATTATTTTCTGTTCCGCCCTCTCCAACGTTTTTCCATCTTTCGTTGATCTTTTTCATAGTGGCTTCATACTCTTTTTTGTAAGTGGCACCATCTCCTTTCGTAAAATCGGCCATTTTTTGCAGTACCTTATCCTTTTTTAGCTGAAGGTTTTGCAGCACTATTTTCTCTTTGACGTTCATTTTTTCCGAAAACATGGGTATACCCACAGTTTGCATGGCACTACTTTGGTTTACTGAACCAGGATTGGCCAACGTTTTGTTCATGACGTTCATCAACTGTTTTTGCTGCTCCTCCAAACGCTTGATCGTTTGCTTACTCGACTCTTCGCTAAGTTTTTGTAAGGGCTTTATTGCCTGATCAATAGCTACGCTAAACTGTTTCCATTGCGTTTCGTACATTTTCATTGCCGCATAAGATTTTGGAAATTCCATTGGTGAAAAGTTACCGAGATTCAATAGATCGTTACTTTTGTTAGTACGAGGAAAACCAGTATAATCATCTGCTCCAGGTGTATAGCCTAATTGCTTTAACTTGTCTTTTCTTGATGCGGTGTTTCCCTGCTTAAATGCGGCTTTGGCATATGCAAGCGCTGCTGCTTTATCACCTTTGTGCTCAGCTATCAGACAAAGGGTTTGATTGGCCTGCGCGTGTGATGCGGCAAGTGCAAGTGTGGTATCCAGGTATTTTTGGGCTTTGTCCACATCGCCTAGAGCAAACCATGCCTGGCCAAGGTTGTTGAGTATGGTACTGTTCTTTTTAAATCGGCCATTGAGGTTACTGAGAAGAGGAATTGCCATTTCAGGAGCCCCCGTCATCGTTAACATAGCTGCATAATTATTCAAATTATCGGTGTTATTGGCATCATCTTTACATACCTGTGCCATCAGGCTCAATGCGATTTGTGTACGGCCACCCACCCACAATGCGACAGCAGCATTGCCCATTTCATCAATGCTTGCTCCTTTTTGTTTCAGGTCTTTATAGATATTGTTGGCTTTATTTTTTGCAGCAGGAAGTACAGCGGCAAAAGTTGTATTTCCTGTATTGCCGATAAATGCACCCATGTTTACTTTGGATGGTGTAGCAGCAATACCAGCAATGGCTTTGATGTCTTTTGCAGGAATAAGACCGTTGGCAACACCGCCACTTTTTGTTGGCTGACTTTTGTTTACCTGTTTTATGGCATTGTCCATCTTTTGTCCCACACTATATTGATTGAGCAGACTGTCGTATCCTTTTTTGGCCTTAGGGTCCATTTTAGAAGTCTTTTCATTGAGTTTTTGCATGGCCTCAGCCAATCGCTTTTTGTCCGCTTCCATTTGTTCTTTAGATGGCTTTTGGGCAAAAGCAATAAATGGCAGTAGTATAAACAAGGAGATAAGTATTTTCGATTTCATAGCAATAATTATAGATTATCACACCATAAACCCAGCACCGATGATTTCCCAGCATCGTTTGTACCACCAGTTGCGGCATTACCAATTTTAATTTGATTGGCTTTTGGCAATTCCAGTGAATTTACAAATGCCAATATTTCTTCCTGATATTTACTGGTGTTGGTCAGGATTACAACGCTAACCGTTTGGCCATATCCCGTTGCCGTAATTAGTGTTGCCGATCCTTTGTTATTGCCATCTACATAATTTGCCTGTCCGGTAATGCAACTCCAGCCTGTTTCTATATTCATATCCGAAATGCTTGGCGCTGTGTCACCGCTTACTGCTCCTTTTACCAATTTATCCCAATCATTATTAAAATTTTCATTAGCTGATGCAGAAGATGCCCTTGCTTTGGTGATCACCGCAATTCCATAAACACCTGTTTTTTTATCGGTAATGGAAGGTTGAATACCTGCTTCACTTTTTTGTTGTTGCCAGCCTTTTGGAAAAGTAAAAGAAACCACATCAAAAGTCTGTTTTTGTGCAAAACTGGTACAGCTCATCACTATTAGCACACTCAATAAAATAAAATATTTTACGTGTTTCATTGTTCAAAGGTTGATTAAGGAATTTCACAAAGAGTCCATTTAGTACCAGCTACATTACTTTGAGCTCCTGCAAATGCCAATAATCCAGAACCAGACGAATAGTTTCCTGCACCAAAGCCAAATGCAAGAAAATTGCCAGTTGGTTTTTGTTTTATAACGGAATACGTTTTAGTTAAATTTCGTTCTGAATATAACACAAATGTTATCGGGGAACAGATCCCTACTTCTGTTTGCCATTCTGAAAACGATGCCCCAAAAAAAGGCGTTTCATAATAAAAACCTAAACTGGTGCCCAATACAGAAATAGCATAAGCACTGCCATTCCATTTATAACTTTTTGTAACTTGCAGGCGCCTGCTATCTGATGGAAATCTACCTGGTATGCTAACAGTGTCTAAGGTAATACCCGCATCAGAGTACCTTCCCCATGGACCATCAGCAGTAGTGAAGGTATGAATTGCTTTTGTAGGGTCTGTGTCAGTAAACTCTCCATACCAGTGGTTAGTGAACCCTATACCCGATTTACTTTCATCAAAAAGAACTCCCGAACTTGGGATTTCGTCAATACACCGGAACGGGTTAGGGTCATCAGGCTTAGTAACTATTGGAGGGGTATTAGACGTTTGCAAGCCACCTCCACCAGGTGTATATCCCTGCACTGGTTTAGCCAATTCATATTGAAATCTCAGAAACTCGCTAAACTTAATCTTATCCTTTACATTATCGGGAAACACGGCTCTTATTTTTGCTTGATAATCCCGCTCATCAATGTTTGCCTCTTCCCAAACTTTCTTAATAAACGGATAGTATTTTTTGGAAACATTTGCTATCCCCGATCGTTTTTCTTCCTTTGTTTTTGCATCGGCTATGGCCTTAATATCTTGCTGGTAGGCTTTATAAGTGGCTGGGTCGGCATCCATAAGCTTGCCCAGTTTATCAATAACTGGTTTCACTATTTCTGCTATTTTCTTTGCTATTTCTGTCTTCGTATCATCCTGGGGTAGCCTTAATTCTTTTATACTTTTTAGGATGAATGCACTCTCGTCTTTAACTCTTGATTTGATTTGTGAGTTAGCTGTTATTGTTCCTACAATGAACAGGAATAAGATGATTAATTTTTTCATAAGTATATAATTTGTTTATATCGGTAATGAAGCTATCATGAGCAATATTCATTGCTGTTTGTGAGCGTTTGCTCATAATGGTTTCATTGTTTTTTTAATTTTGTGATATAAAAGTAGCTTGATATAAAAAAATGGTCAATCATTAAAAAAGATGATTTTATGGCTTGTTTAAACCCAGCACATTTGCAATATAACCGCTTGCTTTTATCCCTTCATTTACAGAAATATTAGTGGAGGCAATATTGGCTTCTCCACTAACCGCACCGATATTTCCCCCGGCCGAAACGCCTGCAGAGATTCCCCAGTCTGTTACCTGTACCCCGCCATTTGGCCCGGCACCAACGGTGATGTACTCCACCGCAGATGCGCCTGCTGAAACTGCTGTTACATTTTGATTGCCAATATGCCCTTCTATTCCTATGCCTGCACCAATTGTTGCCTCTTTAAAAGTGCCATTTTCATTGAAACTCAAATTTAATTCTCCCACAAAACCTTCGCCACCGGATATGCTCATGGAGTTACAATTGAACCCAATCTTTGCAGGGCCAATGCCCAACGTTCCTTTGAAATTGGCACAATAATCTTCTTCCCATGGCTTTGGCTTGGATGGCTTCTTATCTTCTTTTGCTTCTTGGGATGGATAGATACAGGGCTCTGCAACAGTGTATACCGAAAGGATCTTCCTTACATCAGTAATATATTTTACCTGTGCATCCAGAAGAAAGCGGTTGCTGTTATCGTTTAATTGAACCGGCATCCAGTTAGCATAATCCCTGAAATAAGTACGGCTTACCAGCTCGCTTTTTTGAGCAAACTGGTTGGTGAGCTTTGCCAGGTCAGAAAGATATATCTGACTTTCTTTATTGTATTCTTCACAACGGGCTTTCTTTAGGCGCTCCATTTCTTCCTCTTCTTCTACCTTGCCTTCACCGCCTTCTAATTTATTCAACAGTGCATTATATTTTTTGGTGATCGCACTTATCTTTTTATTGTAGGCGGTTGTTAATGTTGTTTTGTTCTGTGTAAAAATCTGCTCCAGGTCGCTTTTCAATTTTATGTACCACGCCGCACTTTGATTTACAATATTGGCTGCTTTCACCATCATCATTGCTGTTCCTTTGTTCTGGTTGATATTTGCGATTACTTGTTTCATATCCGCTTCGGGAATCTTTTTATAAGCGGCCCTGATATCATCGGCAGTTTGAGACAAAGCAGTTTTTTCTTTTTCTAAAAATCCGTTGAAAGATTTTGCCTGCGCCAGGTCTTCGGTCATGGCAGGCAGCTCCAGCCGGCGAAGCATGGGGAATTCTTTAAAGTTTGTATTCGCAAAATCTTTTTGTTTTTGATGATTGCCTTCAATTTTATTTAATATTTCAGCTGCTTCATTATCATACCGTGATTTAAGCACTTGTTTTAAACAACCAATAGCTTTATCGGCTTCAGCTTTGTTATTGGTTGCCGATGCTTTGCCCAGGTGTACAAAAGCGGCCACTTTATTTCCGTTAGCGTTCAAACTGTCTTTTGCAATGCTTTTATCCGCAAACAGGGAAGCATTGTTCATATCGCCAAGGTTATAATAAGCAGTTGCCATATTGGACAATACATCCGGGTTGTTATTGATTTTACCATTCACATATTGTAAAACGGGAATTGCTTTTTCTGAATAACCATAAGCATTCAACAGCGAAGCCAGGTTGTTGGCAGTATTCATAACATTGTAGTCTGCCTGCATGGCTTTGCAGAATAAATACAAAGCTGCTGTTGGTTTGTTGCTCAGCCATGCGCCAATAGCTTCTGCAGCAATTGCTTTTGGTGCCGTTATTTTTTTTGCTTTGAGGTAACCGTCTATCTTATTTACATTATCTGTATTCAATTTGGTGGATACAGTATTTTTCAGGTCATCAATTAATTTTTTAAATGCAGCATTGCTCAACACTGTATTGGGTATAGCATCTAATAATGCAGAACGTGAAGGCGCTTTGAATGGGGGTAAGGTTGCCACTGCTTTATTGCTTCCTTCTGCCTGTGCCGGAATGGGGGTAGCGCTTTTAAACCCTGCAGGATAACTTATCGGCGGCATATTACCTATTTTTTCTAATGGTTTAAATGCATAGTCCGATGTTTCAAATGTAGCAGCATCGGGTGTTGTGGATTTTTTGTCTTTTACCACTCCGGCAAATTGCGGCTCCTGCGGAATAGTATTTTGCACAGGGCTGCCACTTTTTACATACACATTACTGAAATACACACCCGGTTCGCTGCAATACCAGGCGTATCTTCTAAAAGATTTTCCCGCAGGGATTGCATTATCATCATGCATTAGTTCTTTGCCATTTACAGAAACAGCTATTGCAGCGCCGTTCACGGAAATTGTTACATGTGCTACATCGCCTGCTTTGGCAGTGGGTATCCTGGTATTAGTGAACGTTTCTTTGTATTCAACACTCATGTACCGTTTGCTTGTTTCGGTTTCGCCACTCATGGCTAATGAAAATTGGAAGCCTTCCCTGTTTATATCGTGCAAATCAATTGGGTTACTTTTCTTCGGGTCTTCCGTATCTATCCTGAAGTAAAAAGGCGTTCTTTGGTTTTTTACATTTTTTCCGAAATACACATCGTAGTTCACGGTAAAATTGGCGCCAAGCGGTTTATTAAAATTGGGATAGAAACTAAAATCCTGCGGTACAGAAATCCATTTGCCGGATTGTCCATTCACTGTGCTTACCGATGCATTTGCAAAATCATGCCCGTTGTGTCCATAAGTGTGCCATACTTTTGCAGACAGTGTTCCATCGGTATAACCGTTAAAATCATCGTACAAAATAGTGTAAGGGTCTTTATTTTTTGTAGATGCTGTTGCCGAAACCATTGCAGGCGCTGAAAATATATTGCCCGTAGATTTTGCCGGCGCTTTTACGGGCGTATAAGCCATACTCTTTCTTGCATCAGGCTGCGCAAGCCACCTGGCTACATAATCAAAATTAAAATTGTTCAACAGAGAATACACCATATGCGATATATCGGTACCAAACTTTGTATCAAATTTTGCAGGGTTTCCTACTATCGCCCTATTCAGTGGTGTAAAATTAAAATACACCCAAAGCGGGTTATCTGTTTTTGATTGGTCGATGGTTTGTTGCGTGGTGCTAACAAGGATGCTGTGTTCAGGAAATGTTTTATTAATAGGGTTTCCGTTTATGATTGCCTCGGGGTCCAGCAGGTAATGATCATTATTATCATTGATCGCATTGTTTGGATTATAATTAGCTCTTAATTTCACCACTTCATTGTAATAAGGCTTTAATCTTTCCAAAGCTTTTTTTACAGGCTCTGCCGAGTAAGGATTTTTTTGAAGGATAGCGGGATAAGCGGCCAATTGTTGCTGAATGTATGCAACGGCATCCTTTACCAGCACGGGTTTAAAAGGCCAGTCTCCATTTTTGGAAACCACCACGCCAACTTTAAACATCTGCTGGCCAGCATCGTGATAATGATCTAAGTAGGTACGATAGTTATATAGATTGGGCTGAATTTTTTTATCTATTCCTTCTTTTGATAATTGTGCATCATCATCGCCACTGCTGAACTGTGCCTCCTCGACAAAGAAATACAACCCACCGGGATTAAATTTTTTGATAGCTACGCCCGGAAAATCATTAAACCCTGCAATTAATTTCAGGCCCTGTTCACAGCACTTGAGGTCAATTTTGCCATTGACAAAATGAGCAGAATAGCCCAGCAAATTGATACCATAACTATGCAGCGGGCTATAATCATCTACATACCAGCGTTCATCGTTTTTGGCGATGGTGCGCACTATCAAACCCCGTGGCAAATAGGATTGTTGTATCCAGCTTAGCAATAAATCCGATGCCTGCTGTTGCCATGCAGAATAGGCCCCGCCTGCATATAGGCCTTTTACGGGTTTATAAATCGCCTTTGAATTTATAGGATTGCTTACATATTGCCATCCGATTACGGAGTCCCTGTTGAGTTCCTGATCGCTTTGTGCCTGTGCGCCAAAAGCGATAAATAGAAATACTATTATTGCTACGTATGATTTCATAACTATATTCTCTATGACTTTATTTCCAGCTTCAACTCTCCTGTTACTGTTCCAGGTGTATAACCCGCTGGTGCATTAGTAACAGGAAGTACTTGCAAGGTATAAGTACCTGTTAGTGTTTTGTTGCTGTTGTTATAAATAAGATTGCAGTTCATGGTTACATTTGTATTCTTTTTTAAAAGGATAGTTACATTATTGCCATGAACGGTGTAAGTACCAGATTCGAGCCTTGTTACAGCTTCGGGGGTAGTGAGACTACAGCTAACTGTGCCGTTACTGAGAATTTAAAAGAAGGATCGGTAATCGAATGGCCTGCATTGGGTGTAACCCACCAACGAATAAGGTTCCAAGTATGTGTTGTTAAAGAGGTAGTTATAGGGTCTGGTTTGCTCGGTAATTTAATAGGCCTACCTCCAGGAATTTCTATTGGTTGTTGTGGCAATTGCGGCAACTTTGTATCGATTACATTTTTTATAGGTGGCACCTTCGGTGGCGCTTCCTGTGCATTTGCAGCAATAATGGTTACTGCCAAGCTTAGTAAAAGAATAATTTTTTTCACGTATAACGAGATTTAATGGTTTGGAACAAATGTTTTATTTAATCTGTAAAACAGATTATTGTTGGTGATAAAACCACTATTATTGGTATTATAATTAAATCTTTTGAAAAGGAACAATCGTTTCTATTCTGTTCTTATCATAATTAAAGGCATAAAAACCCATTAAATTTCTCCATTCATTATTACCAGATTTTCTTGAATAAAACCGTATGAAGTATTTTGTTACCGGGCCTGAACTAGTTTTTCTTTCCATCACATTTCCTTTAAAGGCAAATACACCTTCACCTTTAAATTGTTTACTCTTAATCAGGTCATTATAATAATCATAGCCCACCGTATAAGAAGATTGCGCCAATACATAATATTTCCCTTCCACAGTGTAACTGGTCGCAAAACTTAAACTATTACCATACGATCCACTGCTTGAAACCCATGTGCCTGTTAACTGCTTTTTATAATCCATATTTTTTTCAGCCACCCCATTTATTTTTAAAGTGAATAAAAGAAAATTCAAGCCCATCTCCATCTCGCTGCCCAGTATTATATCAGCCGAATTAATTACAGCTACATTTGTTCCTACCTGTATAAGCAGCACCGTACCTTTTACAACCGATCCATTTTTACTAATGCTATTACTTAGCATATAATATGGCAGGCCCTGGCTGGTAACTCCTTTTTCATGATCACCTTTTTCGAATAACTGGTTGTTAGAACTGTTATACAGACCCCAACCATCAAAAACCTCGAAGAAAATATGTTCCATATCTTTTTCTAAACTGCCCGATGATTTTGTCATACTCATCAACTCAATAATTCTTTTTCCTGTAGCTGTATTTTTTTCTA
>Ga0065704_10000309_pt1 | contig 58094 bp, 51 predicted proteins | sample SwiRhicommuniRL2_FD_59091 | JGI IMG/M metagenome (GOLD analysis project Ga0065704, IMG submission 59091) | Switchgrass rhizosphere bacterial communities from Rose Lake, Michigan, USA - RL2 v2 (version 2) | ecosystem: Host-associated > Plants > Roots > Rhizosphere > Soil | place: East Lansing, MI | reverse complement strand
CCAGCGTGACCGAGGCGGTCGAACTGCTGGCCGGGGCCACGCGCGTCACGGCGGCCGAGCGCCTGGCCGGCCTGCTGGACCGGCTCGATGCCAACGGCCGTTATGCGCTGCTCAAGCTGGCGACCGGGGCCATGCGCATCGGCCTTTCGGCGCGGCTGGCCAAAGTGGCGTTTGCCCAGGCCTTTGGCGTGGATGTGGAGCAGGTGGAAGAGCTGTGGCACGGGCAGGCGGCGCCTTATACCGACCTGTTCGCCTGGGCCGCGCATGGCGCGCCGCCGCCCGATGCGCAGAGCCTGCCGCTGTTCCGCCCGTTCATGCTTGCCCAGCCGTTGGAGGACAACTTGGTCGACATGGCCGAGTTTGCCGCCGAATGGAAATGGGACGGCATCCGCGTGCAACTGGTGCATGTGGCCGGGCAAAGCCGCCTCTATTCGCGTGGCGGCGATGACATTTCCGCCAGCTTTCCGGAAATGACCGGGGCGCTCAACGTGCCTGCTGTGCTCGATGGCGAACTCTTGGTGCGCGGCAGCCACCAGGGCGGCGAGGCGGGCGGGGCAGCCAGCTTCAACGCACTGCAACAGCGCCTGGGGCGCAAGAGCGTGAGCAAGGCGATGCTCGCGGACTTTCCCGCCTTCGTGCGGCTCTATGATGTTCTGCTGCTGGAAGGGGAAGATCTGCGCCCGTTGGGGTGGGAGGCACGCCGGGCGCGGCTGGAAGAGCTTGTCCCCAGGCTCGATCCGCTGCGCTTCGACCTTTCGCCGGTGATCGCGGCTGCCAGCCTGGAGCAGCTGGCGGACATCCGCGCGCGTGCCCGCGATGATGCGATCGAGGGCGTGATGCTCAAGCGCCGCGATGCGCCCTATGTTTCAGGGCGGCGCGCCGGGCTGTGGTACAAGTGGAAGCGCGATCCGCTGCTGATCGATTGCGTGCTGATGTATGCCCAGCGGGGCAGTGGCAAGCGATCCTCGTTCTATTCCGATTTCACGTTCGGTTGCTGGGACGGCGATCCCGATGCCGGTGCAGACCTGCTGCCGGTGGGCAAGGCCTATTTCGGGTTTACCGACGAGGAACTGAAATGGCTCGATCGCCATGTGCGCCAGCACACCACCAATCGATTCGGCCCGGTGCGCGAGGTGGATCGCTCACTGGTGCTGGAGGTGGCGTTCGATTCGGTTCACGCCAGCAAGCGGCACAAGTCTGGTCTCGCGATGCGCTTCCCGCGTATCCACCGCATCCGCGCTGACAAACCGGCGCACGAGGCTGACAGGCTGGAAACCTTGCGCGCCATGGTGGCCGATTGACGCGGATCAAGGTGGCTGTGCCGGCGCGGCAATAGGGACAACCATCCCCTCCCTTGCGCGAAAGGCCTGCCATGGCTGCAATTGCCGATCCTGTTGAAACACCGTTCCAACGTCTGGGCGGGCATGCCACGCTGCGGGCGATCACCGACCGCTTTTATGACCTGATGGAGCACGACCCGGCCTATGCCGCCCTGCGTGCGATCCACGCGAGCGACCTTTCGCCCATGCGCGCATCGCTGCCCAGCTTTCTGGCCGGCTGGTGCGGCGGGCCGCGCGATTGGTGGGATGCCAATCCGGGCAAGTGCATGATGTCGTTGCACGGCCCCTTTGTGATCGGCCGCGAAACCGCCACTCAGTGGGCGCAGGCCATGCGACGGGCCATTGCCGATGTTGCGCCCGCCGATGCCGAAATGGCCGAGGCGATGGGAGAGGTGCTGGAGCGCATGGCGCTGGGCATGGTAAAAAAGTAGTATCAGTTATACTACTTTGAATGCTCCTGCCGTTTTCCTAGTCGCCCGCCACGCTCATGCCGTCGATGCGCAAGGTGGGCACGTCGATGCCACGCTCGATCTTGAGGTCATTGGCCGGGACGAGTGCGGCAAACATGTCGAGCAGATTGCCCGCGATGGTGAATTCCGCAATCGCCCCGGCGATTTCGCCGTTGACGATGCGGAAGCCGGCTGCGCCGCGGCTATAGTCGCCGGTCACGCCGTTGACGCCCGAACCGATCAGTTCGGTGACGTAGACGCCATCGACAATGTCGGCGAGCAGTTCGGCGCGGGTCACCTGTCCCGGCTCGATCACCAGGTTGCCGGCCGTGACATGGGGGGCGCCCGATCCCCCGCGCGAAGCATGGCCGGTGGGCAGGGCGCCCAGTTGGCGGGCGGATGCGCTGTCCATCAGCCAGCCGGTGAGGCGGCCGGCGTCGACCAGCTTGCGCGCGGCGGTGGGCAGTCCTTCGCCGTCGAACGGGCGGGAGCGCAGGCCGCGCAAGCGCAGCGGGTCATCGGTGATGGTCACGCCGGTATCAAAAATCCGGGCGCCATCCTTGCCCAGCAGAAAGCTGGCCCGCCGGGCAATCGACGCGCCCGATATGGCGCCGAGCAGGTGCCCCACCATCGACCCGCCCACGCGCGGATCGAAGACCACCGGCATGGCTCCACTTTTGACGCGGCCGGGGTTGAGGCGGGCCACGGCGCGTTCGCCTGCTTCGCGGCCGATTGCGGCAGCCGGGCGCAAGTCGTTGGCGAAACGCGTGCTGGCCCAGGCATAGTCGCGCTGCAGGGCGCCGCCTTCGCCCGCGATGACGCTGGCGGAAACCGAATGGCTGCTGGCGGCATAGGCACCGGCAAAGCCATGGCTGGTGGCCAGCGCCACGACGCCTCGCCCGCTGCTGGCGCTGCCGCCTTCGCTGTTGGTCACGCCCGATACGGCGCGGGCGGCATCTTCGGCTTCCTGTGCCAGCAAGCGCAGGGCTTGCGGGGTGGGTTCGGTGGGATCGTCCAGTTCCAGGTCGGGATAGGGGGCGCGGGCGAGCAGGCTTTCATCGGCCAACCCGGCAAAGCGATCGGCCGGCGCGGCGCGGGCCATGGCCACGGCGCGGCTGGCGAGTTCGTCGAGCGCGGCATCGGCAAGGTCGCTAGACCCGATCGAGGCAGACGCGCCATCGACGAACACGCGCAGGCCGATATGTTCGGATTCAGAGCGTTCGACGTCTTCGAGCGCGCCCAGCCGCACGCTCACGCTTTCGGCGCTGCTGGCGAGGTAGACGGCATCGCCGGCCTGGGCACCGGCACCGCGTGCGCGTTCGACAAGGGCCTGGCAGCGTTCCTGAGCCTGGGCGGGGGTCAACATCGGTGGCGCACTCCACTGGGCCGGCCGCATCTGGCCGGGGGTGCGCCGCTCGTAGCCGGTCCATTGCCCCCCGGCAATCAGCCTGCGACCACGGAAACCAGGGCGGCAACGAGCACGGTGACAAGCAGCGGCAACCCGATCGAAATCGCCCAGATCGTCAACCGGGCGCGTGTCAGCGCTGCGGCAAGAGCGGGGGGATCGTCGGCCAGGCGCGCGGCGGTGGCGTCCCATTGCTTTTCGAGGCGGCGATAGAGCGGGATGATGGCGCCGACCAGCACGACCAGGCCCACCATTGGCAGCAGGCTGTTGTCCGCCACCTCCAGCGCGCGCATCGTCAGGAAGATCTGCAACCCGGTGTAGACCATCAGGCCATAGGCCACGGCATTGCTGATCCGCTTGTGCGCAGCTTCCAGGCGCGAGGCACGGTCAGCCTCAGGCTGGACCAATCCCATGAACGGCGGGGTGGTGTTCATCGTTATCTCTCCCTGCCCGGCACTACACCACGCAGCACAAGGCCGCGCAAGGGGCGCATGCGGCGTGCCTGGCAGGAAATGATACGCACGAATGCGCAGCCCGTGCCCGGCGATGGGGCGCACCATGCATCGATCGCGCCAAACCTGCTTCGTTGGGGTTTGCCGTGGCCGCAGACCGGGCTATGAGCATGGCATGACTGGCACTTCCCCCGCGCTCGCGTCGGCACCCGTTTCGGCCACCCATGACGGGAGCGCTGCCGTTCCCGTTCCGCAAGGTGGGCTGGAAGTGGTGTCCATCGCCAAGTCCTACGACAAGCGGGCCGTGCTTTCGGACATCTCGCTATCGGTGGCGAAGGGCGAAGTGCTTGGTCTTTTGGGCCCCAACGGCGCGGGCAAGACGACGTGCTTCTATTCGATCATGGGGCTGGTGCGGCCGGATTCGGGGCGCATCCTGCTCGATGGCGTCGATATCACCAGGCTGCCCATGTATCGCCGCTCGGTGCTGGGCCTGGGGTATTTGCCGCAGGAAACCTCGATCTTTCGCGGCATGACGGTGGAGCAGAACATCGCCACCGTGCTCGAACTGGTGGAGCCGGACAAGGCGACTCGCAAGGCCGAACTGGAGCGGTTGCTGGACGAATTCGGGCTGACCCGACTGCGGTCGAGCGCGGCCATGGCTCTGTCGGGCGGTGAGCGCCGCCGCTGCGAAATCGCCCGTGCCCTGGCGGCGCGGCCATCGATCATCCTGCTGGACGAGCCCTTTGCCGGGATCGACCCGCTGTCGATCAGCGACATTCGCGACCTGGTCAAGGACCTGAAGAAGCGCGGCATCGGCGTGCTGATCACCGACCACAACGTGCGCGAGACACTCGATATCGTCGACCGGGCCTGCATCATCTATGGCGGGCAGGTCCTGTTTGCCGGCAGCCCGGAGGCGCTGGTGGCCGATCCCAATGTGCGCCGGCTCTATCTGGGCGAAGGCTTTACGCTGTGAGAGCGGCGCGCTTTCACGCATTCTTTACCATACTTGCCTGAAATCGCAGGCCATGGCCCTGGGTCCACGCCTCGATATCCGCCAGTCCCAATCGCTGGTGATGACGCCGCAATTGCAGCAGGCGATCAAGCTGCTGGCGCTGTCGAACCTGGAAGTCGAAACGTTCATCGGAGAGGCGCTGGACGCCAATCCCCTGCTCGAAATCGGAGACAGCGCACCGCCTGCCGGGGATGACCTGCCCGGAGAAGACCTGCGCCGCACCCAGCTCGAATCGAGCCCGGTGGACCAGCTGGTGGGCGAGGGCCGTGCGGCCGAAGACAGCCCGCTCGATATCGACACCGCCGCGCTCGACATCGATCGCGATACCGGCGATGGCGGCACCGTGGCCGATCGGCTTGCGCCGGGCCTGGGCGAAGGGGGCATTGGCGGCGATAGCGGAGGCGGCGGGGAAGGGCCGGACATCGACGAGCGCGCCGGCGGGGCCGCGACCTTGGCCGAGCACCTGCACGCGCAGATCGGTGCAACGACATCGGACGCGCAGGCCCTGTTCGTGGCGCGCTGGCTGATCGACCAACTGGACGAGACCGGCTACTTGCGCATGAGCGTGCCCGAAGTGGCCGAGGCGCTGGGCCTGCCGCTGTCACAGGTGGAACACGCGCTGGCACTGGTCCACACGCTCGATCCCACGGGCGTGGGCGCGCGCAGCCTGGGCGAATGCCTGGCACTCCAGGCGCGCGAGGCGGATCGCTATGATCCGCTGATGGCCCGTCTGCTCGACAACCTGGAACTGCTGGGGCGTGGCGAACTGCCGCGCCTGCGCCGGCTGTGCGGGGTGGACGAGGAAGACTTTGCCGACATGCTGGCCGAGCTGCGCGGCTATGATCCCAAGCCGGGCTTGCGCTTTGGCAGCGGCCCGGCCGAGGCGATCAACCCCGATATCCTGATCGCGCCCGCCATCGATGGCGGGTGGGCCATCAGCCTGAACCCTGCCACGCTGCCCCGCGTGCTGGTCAACCGCAGCTATTACGTGGAAATGCGCCGGTCTTGCGTGGCCAAGGCGGCGCGCGCCTGGCTGGGGGAAAAGCTGGCCGATGCGAACTGGCTGGTCAAGGCACTCGACCAGCGGCAGAAGACCATCCTGAAAGTCGCGGCCGAGATCGTCAAGCAACAGGATGGCTTCTTTCGCCACGGCGTCTCGCACTTGCGGCCCCTGACGCTGCGCACCGTGGCCGAGGCGGTGAAGATGCATGAAAGCACGATCAGCCGCGTCACGTCGAACAAGTATCTCCATTGTCTGCGCGGCACCTTCGAGTTGAAGTATTTCTTCACCTCGGGCGTGGCGGGCATCGATGGCGAGGGCGTTTCGGCCGAGGCGGTAAAAGCCGCGATCCGCCAGCTGATCGATGCCGAAGAGCCCAAGGCGATCCTGTCCGACGACGCGCTGGTCGATCTGCTCAAGGCGCGCGGGTTCGATCTGGCGCGGCGCACGGTGGCCAAGTATCGCGAGGCGATCGGCCTGGGCAGCTCTGTCCAGCGCCGGCGGCAAAAGGCTTTGGCAGGCGTGCGTTAGCGCAAGTGTGCGGGCTTGCGTTGACCGCTTGGGGGGCAGCGGGATAATGCGGCGCGGCACAGGCGCCGGAACCGTTCCGGCTTGAGGGAAAATGCAATGAACGATGCCGACGAGACTGCCGCTGCCGGCATGCCTGCGCCGACCTGGCGCGGCGTGGCGATCGGGGTCTTGACGGTGGCGGCGATCATCGGCGGCGGCATCGGCATCTATCGCCTCGAACGGCCAGCCGAACTGGTCGAGGCCGCGCAGCAGCCGCCGCGTCCCGAAGTGGTGCCGGTGGTGCTCGACAGCGGCATGCCCGTGCCGCTGCCCGACGCCAGCCAACCCGCGCCCAGCGCATCGGCATCGGCATCGGCTGCAGCCGCGCCCGATCCCGTGCCGAGCCCCGAACCCTCGCCGGTGGTAGACGACACGATCGCGCGGATGGAGCAGCGCCTCAAGGACGATCCGGAAGACGTGCAGGGCTGGCGGATGCTGGGCTGGGCCTATTTCCAGAACGAACGCTACAAGGACGCGGCCCGCGCGCTGCGCAAGGCGACCGCACTCGATCCCGAGCATGCGGAAAGCTTCTCGTTTCTCGGCGAGGCGCTGGTCATGGCCACGCGGCGTGAAGGGCGCATGCCGCCTGCTGCACGCGTCGCCTTTGACAAGGCCCTGGCCATCGATCCCAAGAATGCGCGCGCGCGCTATTTCAAGGCGCTCTCGCTCGATCTGGCCGGGCAGCACCGCCGCGCCCTGCGCGCCTGGTTTGCGCAACTGAGCGAAACCCCGCCCGATGCGCCCTATGCCAGCGATATCCGCAGCGTGATCCGTTCGGTGGGCAAGCGCCATCATATCGAGGTCGAAAAGCGGCTGGCGATTGCCGACGCACAGGCGCGACTGCCCAAGACCGACAAGGACAAGCCCAAGGACCACAAGAAAGGCACGCTGCCCGGCCCGGCCCATGCCGAGCTCAAGACCGCATCGGGCGCACAGGCGGGCAGCCGCGCGCAAGCGGCGATGGCCCGTGGCATGGTCGATGGGCTGGAAGCGCGGCTGGCCCGCAACCCTGCCAATGTCGATGGCTGGATTCTGTTGATTCGCAGCCGCGTGCAACAGGGCAGGCGGGCCGATGCGGCGCGGGCCTTGCAACACGGATTGGCCGCTTTCCGCGGCCAGCCCGCCAACGCCGAAAAGCTGCGCGATGCCGCCGGGCGGCTGGGAATTGCCACCGATTGAACGGATTCGGCGGCGATCACGTCAAATCGGTTGATATTCCTGATGGTTGCGCAAAAAGATCGTTAACCCTGTGGGCTTACGATTGGGCAAGGCAGGTTGACGCCACAATAGCGTGATGGGATGGCCAGCCGGAATAGGGATGGAACGGCGTTGTTCGCCAGATCTGCTGGTTAATGCCGTACAAACGGGACCTGTGCTTACGTTAAATTAACCTTTCATGTTCATTGGTCCTATGGTTAATAAACGGGCATGGGCCTCGACGCTGAGGGGGCTGTGCCAGGGAATGGCGAAAAGGGGCTGATCCATGCGCGTGCTGCTGATCGAGGACGAACCGGCCACGGCCAAGGCCATTGAATTGATGCTGACGGCCGAAGGATTCAATGTCTACTCCACCGACCTGGGGGAGGAAGGCCTCGATCTGGGCAAGCTGTACGATTACGATATCATCCTGCTCGACCTGAACCTGCCCGACATGCACGGGTACGATGTTCTCAAGAAACTGCGCGTTGCCAAGGTGCAGACGCCGGTTCTGATCCTGTCGGGCATTTCCGAAATGGACTCCAAGGTCCGCTCGTTTGGCTTCGGTGCCGACGACTATGTGACCAAGCCGTTCCACCGCGAGGAACTGATCGCCCGCATCCACGCCGTGGTGCGCCGCTCCAAGGGCCATTCGCAGTCGGTCATCCGCACCGGCAAGCTTTCGGTCAATCTCGATGCCAAGACGGTGGAAGTGGACGCCGCGCGCGTGCACCTGACCGGCAAGGAATACGCGATGCTGGAACTGCTCTCGCTGCGCAAGGGCACCACGCTGACCAAGGAAATGTTCCTCAACCATCTCTACGGCGGGATGGACGAGCCCGAACTCAAGATCATCGACGTGTTCATCTGCAAGCTGCGCAAGAAACTGGCCCATGCCTGCGGCGGCGAGAACTACATCGAAACCGTCTGGGGCCGCGGCTATGTGCTGCGCGATCCCGACGACATGTCGGCCATCGAAGCGGCCTGACGCTTTTTCCCAGCAAACAATCCCGAAGCGGCCCGTTCCCACGACGGGCCGTTTTCGTGTGGTGTTTCACGTGTAACATTGGTGGGGGGCGTTAAACGGCTATGCCGATGCGGCCATGTCGCGTTGGGAATGGGCTGGACGCGGTGGGAAGGGGTCATTGTCGAACAGGCTACTCGTCGCCCCGTGCTTGACACGGGGCCTGGCTTCCCTTGCGACCTCGCTTTTGTCATGCTGGCAAAATGGAAAAGGGCGGCTGGGTTTATATCATGGCGAACCGCTATCGCGGCGGAATGTATATAGGTGTCACGTCCGACCTGATCCGACGCGTTTGGCAGCATCGCGAGGGTAGCGGCTCGATCCACGCAAAGGACTTTGGCAAGACAAGGCTGGTCTATGCCGAGCGGCACACGGAAATCCAACCGGCGATTGCCCGAGAGAAACTGGTCAAGAAATGGCGCCGCGAATGGAAATTCGAATTGATCGAGGCGGACAATCCCGATTGGCTGGATCTCTGGAATCACTGGTATCCAGTGGCAGCGCCAAAAGGCGGGATCGCAAAGTAGCCAAGCCCCGTGTCAAGCACGGGGCGACGACCGCAACTGGGGCAAACGGACAAGCGTGTGACAACGCAATGGTCGGTTATCGGAATAGAATCGCGCAGAGGCGCGGAGGCGCAGAGAAAAAAGGAGTCTCTGCGCCTCCGCGCCTCTGCGCGAAATATTCTTTTTCCTCTTCTGAACGCCCAAGCACTGGCCATCACATCACCCCTCCACGCCTCCGCGTGCTCAACAGATTCACGCGGAGGCGTGGAGAATAAAGAAAACGCGCCACGCGCACTCTCAAAACGACCTACCGCAGCTTCTCCAGCAGCAGATACCAGCGCATGCCCAGCATAAGCAGCGGGTTGCCCAGCAGGTCGCCCAGGGGCAGGCGCACGGGCTTGAGCGTGGCGAACACGTCGAAGCGCTCCATCGTGCCGGCGATGGCTTCGGCCATGACTTCGGCAACGACGTGGCTGGTGGCGACACCGTGGCCGGAATAGCCCTGCGCATACCACACATTGTCGGCCAGCTTGCCCAGCTGCGGCGCGCGGTTGATCACGATGCCCATGGCGCAAGACCAGGCGTGGTCGATCTTCACGCCCTTGAGGCGCGGGAATGTGGCTTCGATCGCCGGGCGCAGTTCATCGGCGATGGAGCGGGATTCGCGGCCCGAATAATTGGCCCCGCCGCCGAACAGCAGGCGCCCGTCTGCGGTGAGGCGATAGTAATCGAGCACGAAGCGGCAATCGTAGACGGCCATGTCGTGCGGGTTGATCGCCTGGGCATCGGCGCCCAGCGGCTCGGTCGTGACGATGCCACCCACCGCCGGAAAGATCAGGCCCGAAAGCCGCTTGCGCTCCAGCTTGTGGCTGACGTCTCCGGCGATCATCACATGCGCGGCAGAGACGCGGCCATGGGCCGTAACCACTTGGGGGCGCGGGCCGTGGACCACGTCGAGCACCGGCGAGCCTTCGAAGACGCGCACTCCAAGCCGCTCGGCGGCCTGCGCCTCTCCCAGGCACAGCTTGAGCGGATGGAGGTGCATGTTGCGGCTGTTGAGCAGGCCACCACAATAGAGCGGGCTTTCCAGATGGTCGCGTACGCCTTTCGCGTCGAGCAGCACCACGTCGTCCGCCATGCCGCGTGCGCAAGCCTCGTCATAAGTCTGCTGCAACTCGCCCATGTGCGAGGGTTTCATCGCGGCATGGATGTGCCCGTACTTCAGGTCACAGGCGATGCCATGCTGCGCCACGCGGGCGGCTATCACATCCTGTCCGTGCCAGCGCAGCCACCAGACGAAGTCATCCAGTTCCGTCCCCAGCCGCCGGCGCCATTGCCGGCGCAGCTCGCCTTCGCCTGAAAGACTTCCGGTCACCTGGCCACCGTTGCGGCCGCTCTGCCCCCAGCCGATCCGGTTCGCTTCCACAAGGATCACGGACAAGCCGCGCTGGGCCAGTTCGAGCGCGGTATTCACGCCGGTGAAGCCGCCGCCGATCACCACCACGTCGGCGCTGTGATCACCTCGGAGCGGCGGCCACGCGGTGTCGTCGTGCAGACTGGCGGTATAGTAGTTTTCCGGCCGCAGGATGGTGTGATTTGTAACCATGATTGATCATTGCCAACACACATCACAGATCAAGCGAAACCGATCGGTTTTCGGCGCCGGTCTGTTGGCTTTTGGCATGGAATCTGCCGCAATTTGGCACAGGCATTGACCCGCGCGCCCACCCCTGCCATCGGCTGCGCCCCATGACGGCACACAAACCCGGCGATCCGACGACGCTTAACCGACTCTATGGCCGCGCCAAGGGCAAGCCCCTGCGCCAGGGCCAGCAGGCGCTGGTCGATACCCTGCTGCCGCGCATTGCCGTGCCGGCGGAAGGGCCGGTGACGGCCAAGGCCCTGTTCGGCCGCGATTGTCCGCTCCATTTCGAGATCGGCTTCGGCGGCGGCGAGCACATGGCCTATCGCGCCGACCTTTTGCCCGACCATGGCTTCATCGGCGCCGAACCGTTCCTCAATGGCGTGGCCCAGGCGCTGACCCATGTCGATGGCGACAACGGCGCCCATCCGCCGCTGGGCAATGTGCGCATCCATCATGGCGACGCGCTGGAAGTGCTGGAACGCGTACCCGATGGCGCGCTGTCGTTCCTCTATCTGCTGCATCCCGATCCCTGGCCCAAGGCGCGCCACGCCAAGCGGCGGATGATGAACGACGGGCCGGTGGACCTGTTTGCGCGCAAGCTCAAGCCGGGCGGGGAATTTCGCTTTGGCACGGATCATCCGATCTATTTGCGCCACGCCCTGATGGTGATGCGCCGCCACACCGCGCAGTTTGCCTGGCAGGCAACGGGGCCGCAGGATTTCCAGCAGCGCCCCAGCGGCTGGCCCGAAACCCGCTACGCCGCCAAAGCCCGCGCGCAGGGGCACGAGATCTGGTACTTCAAGTATCGGCGGACGCAGGAAGCCTGATCAGCCGCGCTTGGGCGCCCGGACCAGCACCAGCAAAGGGATCGCGACGACGCAGCTGATGGCCATGGCGTAGAAATCGTTGATGTACGAGATCATGACCGCCTGTTGATTGACCATGCCGTCGATCATGCGCAGGCCGGCTTCGGTCACCCCACCATAGGCGGCAATCTGGTCGAGATTGAAGGGTACGAGCAGCCGGGTGACATGCGCACCGACCTCGGCATGGTTTATCTGGATATTGCGCGTCAATTCCACCGACATCGCCGAAATGCCGATCGACGAGCCGAGATTGCGCATCAGGTTGGCAAGGCTAGAGCCGTCGGTGCGAAACTGTCCAGGCAGCGTTGCAAACAAGATCAGGTTCAACGGCAGAAAGGTAAAGCTGAGGCCAACCCCTTGGAGCAGCCCAGCCAGGATGATCGGCATACGCGGCATGACAAGTGCCCATCCGGTCATCATCGACAAGGACATGGCCATGAGCAGCAGGCCCAGGGCAAGGAGCAGTCTTGCGTCGACCCGAGCCATCCAGCGCCCGAACAGCGTGACCGAGATGAGCATGCCGATGCCGCGCGGGGCCAGCAGCGCGCCCGATTGGAATGGGGAATACCCGTAAATGTGCTGAAGCAGGCCGGGGAGCAGAGCCATTACCGACATGACCACGATTCCGATCAGGAACATGAAGGCCAGGCCGATCAGGAAGTTGCGGTCTCGGAACATCGCCGTGGGAAACAGCGGGTGCGCGTTGCCGGAGAGATGGAAGATCGCAATCCACACTGCCGCCGCAGCAACGACAACGTAGGAAACGATTTCACCAGAAGCGAGCCAGTCTAGCGTCTGCCCACGATCGAGGATCAGTTGCAGGCATGAGACGGCAACCGCAACCAGAAGCCAGCCGAGCAGATCGATCGGCCGGCGACGGGTGGGCGTGGTGGGAAGATAGAGAAGCAGCAGCAGGAAGCACAACAGGCCAATCGGCACGTTGACGTAGAACACCCAGCGCCAGTTGTAATTGTCGGTCAAGAAGCCGCCGATGATCGGCCCGGTGATCGGGCCCAGCATGACGCCCTGTGTAAACAGGCCCATCATCCTGGGGCGTTCTGCGCGGGTGCTGGAATCCAGCATGATGGTCTGCGCGATCGGCGGAAGGAACGCGCCACCCAGGCCCTGGACGATGCGGAACAGGACCATCTGCCCGATGCTTTGCGCCGCGCCGCAAAGCATCGAGGCGATCGTGAACACGAACACCGAGACCAGCATCATCTTGCGAATGCCGTGGCGATCGACCAGCCAGCCGGCCAGAGGCAGGGCCACGGCGGAAGCAAGGACGTAGCTGGTCAGGACCCAGGTGATCGTGTCCTGCGTGGCGCCCAGCGACGCCATCATGTGCGGCAAGGCCACGTTGGCGATCGTCGTGTCGAGCGTGCACATGACCATGGCAGCCATCGTGCCGACCAGCATGAGCAGCCGATTGTGCGAAACGATCGGCGGCGTTTCTACCGTTGGACCTGCGGCTGGCGCGCTACTTGCCGACATGGACGCTGACGTGGGAGCTCAACCCGGCGATCAGCGGGCGATCCGACTTGCCGTCGATCGCGATGCGGACGGGCACGCGCTGGATGACCTTGACCCAGTTGCCCGTGGCATTCTGTGCCGGGAGCACCGAGAATTCCGAGCCGGTGCCCGCGCCGATCGATTCGACATGGCCTTCGAGCGTCAGGCCGGGATAGGCATCGATTCCGATCTTCGCAGGCTGGCCGGTGCGCATGTGGTCAAGGTCGGTTTCCTTGAAATTGGCTTCCACCCGTGCGCTGCCGTCGCGCACGATGGAGACCATCGGCACGCCGGGAAACACCATTTGCCCCACCTGGAGGCGCGAAACCTGCGTGACCACGCCATCGGAGGGCGCGCGCACCACGGTGCGCTTCATGTCGAGGCTGGCTTTGGCGCGACTTGCCTGCGCGGCGGCGATGGCCGGATTGACGCCCGGTACTTGCGCGCCATTGGCCAGCTCCGCACGGGCCTGGGCCACGTCGGCGCGGATCGAGACGATCCGGTCGCGGGCGACGGCCACGGCGTGCTGCGCGGAATCCATGCGCGCGCGGGTGTTGAAGCCCTTGTCCATCAGCGCCTTTTCCCGGGCATAGTTGGCCTGGGCGAGGGCGAGGTCATCGCCGGCCGAAGCGAGGTCTGCCGCCTTGGCCGCAACATCGGCAGTGAGCGCCGTAACGCGGGCTTGCGCCGTGGCGATCTGCGCATCGGCCTGATGGACGGTCACGTCGAAATTGGCAGGATCGATGGTGAACAGCACGTCACCAGCCCTGACGTGCTGGTTTTCCGCCACGTTCACCCGGGTGATCAGGCCCGTGACTTCGCCGGCAACGGCAACGATATCCTGCTTGATATAGGCATTGTCGGTTTCCACCGTGCCTTGGTTGCCCAGCCAGAACCATAGGCCCGCGCCCACGATGATGATCGGGCCAACGATCATGAGAGCCGTGCGCGCGCGTCGGCGCTTTGCCGTGCGGCCCATGGCCTGGGCCGGCAGGCCTTCGGTCAGGTCTCCGGGCGCAATGAAATCGGCCTCAGCCATGGGGAGTCTGCGCTTTGCGTGGTGCATGGGGTGGGGAAGACGAACGCATGCGCGTGAACTGCTCGGTCAGATCGCTCTCCCCCTTTTGCGGCCATACAGCCGATTATAGCCATCGCGGCCTTCGCGCCCATTCTGGCCGTGCACCCAACAGTGCCACGCCAGACAGGCCGATGCACCAAAGATGACTTATCGAAAAGCCAGCTGGCAACCTAAAGACATGGAAATGCACGAATTGGCCATAATCGCAACGATTATGTCGTGCAATGCTTCACAAGACGCGCGAATGCGTCACGCCGGGCGGTTAGGGTAGGCATCGCCCGGTTTGCGGTTGCCCCGCGTGCCAAGGCGGTCATCGCTTGCGCGATCAGCTGCTTATGGGTGCCAGGTTCAGGCGCGCGCTTCCTGCACGCCGGCACTGTTGTGGCGCAGCGCCTTGAGCACGGTATCGACGATGTGCGGCGCGGTGAGGCCCGCCTCGTCATACTGCTTGTCGGGCGAATCATGGTCCTGAAACACATCGGGCAGGCGCATGGTGCGGATTTTGAGGCCGGTGTCGGTCAGCCCTTCGTCGCTTGCCATGGTCAGCACGTGCGCGCCCAGGCCGCCGATCGCGCCTTCCTCGATCGTGATCACCACTTCGTGCGTGGCGATCAGGCGGCGGATCAGGTCATCGTCCAGCGGCTTGACAAAGCGCAAGTCGGCCACCGTGGTGGACAGTCCGCGCGCATCGAGCTGGTCGGCCGCCTTGATGGCTTCGGCAAGGCGGGTGCCGAGCGAAAGGATGGCCACCTTGCTGCCTTCGCGCACCACGCGGCCCTTGCCGATATCCAGCCGCACCGGCGTTTCCGGCAGGGCCACGCCCACGCCATTGCCACGCGGATAGCGGAACGCGATCGGGCCGCTGTCATGCAGCGCGGCGGTATGCACCATGTGCACCAGTTCCGCCTCGTCGGCCGCGGCCATGACGACCATGTTGGGCAGGCTGGCCAGATAGGTGACATCGAACGATCCGGCATGGGTGGCGCCATCGGCACCCACCAGACCGGCGCGATCGATGGCAAAGCGCACGGGCAGGTTCTGGATCGCCACGTCGTGCACCACCTGGTCATAGGCGCGTTGCAGGAACGTGGAATAGATCGCGCAGAACGGGCGCATGCCTTGCGCGGCGAGGCCAGCGGCAAACGTCACGGCGTGCTGCTCGGCAATGCCCACGTCGAACGTGCGATCGGGGAAGGCCTGGGCAAACTTGTCGAGCCCCGTGCCCGAAGGCATGGCGGCGGTGATCGCGCAGATTGTCGGATCGGCCTGCGCCTCCCCCATCAGCGCCTGGGCGAAGACATTGGTGTAGCTCGGCGGGCCGCCTGCGCTTTTCACCTGCTGGCCGGTGATCACGTCGAACTTCTGCACGCCGTGATACTTGTCGGCTGCCGCTTCGGCCGGGGCATAGCCCTTGCCCTTTTGCGTGACGACATGGACCAGGCACGGCCCCTGCGCCGCATCGCGCACGTTTTCCAGAACCGGGATCAACTGGTCGAGATTGTGACCGTCGATCGGGCCGACATAATAGAAGCCCAGTTCCTCGAACAGGGTGCCGCCCATGGCCATGCCGCGGGCAAACTCGTCGGTTTTCTTGGCGGCCTGGTGCAGCGGGCGCGGCAGCTTGCGCGACAGGCGCTTGGCCAGCTCGCGCAGTTCCAGGAACGGGCGCGACGAGACGAGGCGGGCAAGGTAGCCGGACAGGCCGCCCACGGGTGGCGCGATCGACATGTCGTTGTCGTTGAGAATGACGACCAGGCGATTGCCGGCCGCTTCGGCGTTGTTCATCGCCTCGTAGGCCATGCCGGCACTCATCGCGCCATCACCGATCACGGCAATGCCCTTGCCCGGCCTGCCGGCCAGCTTGTTGGCCACGGCAAAGCCCAGCGCGGCCGAAATCGAGGTGGAGCTGTGCGCCGTTCCGAACGGGTCGTATTCGCTTTCGCTGCGCTTGGTGAAGCCCGAAAGGCCGCCCCCTTGGCGCAAGGTGCGGATGCGGCTGCGGCGCCCGGTCAGGATCTTGTGCGGATAGGCCTGGTGGCCAACGTCCCACACCAGCCGGTCATCGGGCGTGTTGAACACATAGTGGATCGCGGTGGTGAGTTCCACCACGCCCAGGCCAGAGCCGAGATGCCCGCCGGTCTGCCCCACGGCCGAGATCATTTCGGCACGCAGTTCATCGGCCAGCTGGCGAAGCTGGCCCGGCGCCAGTTTGCGCAGGTCGGCGGGGGTATCGACAGTGTCGAGAAGGGGGGTGGCCGGAATAGCGGTCATCCTGGCGCCTTACACCCGTCTGCACGCCCTGTCGAGAAAACCCCTGTGGTTCGCCCCAAGGGGCGCAGGCCATTGCGCCGCCGTTTCACAGCGCCTGGTCCAGCACATGAAGCCCCAGGCCGACGAGCCCGCCCACCAGGGTGCCATTGATGCGGATGAACTGCAGGTCGCGGCCCACGGCCCCTTCGATCCGCGCCGTCACGGTGCGCGCGTCCCACCGGCGGATCGTTTCGGAAACCAGCTGCACGATCTGGCTGCCATAGCGGCTGGCCACGCCCACCAGCGTGCGGCGGGCAAAGCGGTTGACCAGCAGCGCAAGGCGGCGGTCGGTCTGCAGCGCGCGGCCCAGGTCTGCCAGCGCAACGCCGATCTGGCCCGACAGCGCGCCGCCGGCGGTGCCACCGCGCACGGCCGCCAACAGGCCCACCCGCGCCCGCTCCCACAAGGCATCGAGCCAATCGGTGAAGGCAGGATTGGCGAGCACTTCGGCTTTCATGCTTTCGACGCGGGCGCGCATGGCTTCGTCTTCGACCAGGTCGTGCGCCAGCTGCTCCAGCCCTTCCACGATCTTCATCCGCAGCGGGTGATCGGGATGGACCACCGCCTCGGCCAGCAATTTGTAAATGCCATCCAGGATCGTGTTGGCCAGGCGCTCGTCCAGCTTGACCAGGCGGACCAAGGCATTGGCGCGTTCGTGAATCAGGCTGCGCAGCAGGGCCTCGTTGGCTTCGAGCGTCTGCGCGGTCTTGGCCAGCAGCGCCTCGATCAGCGGCAGGTGGCGCCCGTCGGCGATCATCGCGTGGAGCATCTGGCCGAGCAGCGGCGCCAGGTCGACGCGGTCGATCTGCTGGCGCAGCGCCTGCTTGGCCATGCCGCCCAGTTTTTCACGATCGAGCGATTCCAGGATATCGGCCGCGAGGCTGGCAGCGCCTGCGGCAAGGCGGCCTTGCTCACCGCCACTGCGGGGGGAAGCCAGGAACGTGCCGGCCGCACCTGCCACGTCCAGCCCGGCCATGCGCCGCGCGACGACCTGGGGGGTCAGGAAATTGGATTGCAGGAAGCCGGCCAGCGAATCGGCAATGCGGTCCTTGTTTTCAGGGATGATGGCCGTGTGCGGAATCGGCAGGCCCAGCGGGTGGCGAAACAGCGCGGTAACGGCAAACCAGTCGGCCAGGCCGCCCACCATGGCGGCTTCGGCAAAGGCCCGCAGATAACCCCAGGCCGGGGACGCGCCCGGCGCTGCCAGCATCGTGCGCGCCAGGGCGAACAGGCAGGCCATCGCCACCAGCAGGCCGGTTGCCACCAGCCGCGTGGTGCGCGCGCGATCCACCGAGGGGAACAGGGGCCTGAAGGAACGGGCCTGGCGGCGGGGGGCGATGGTCACTCCGCCGGGAATGCCTCATGCGGCTGGTTGTTCCCCGGATGTTGGCCGGCAATGACGGGGTGGGGAGCGGTCATCGGCGCGGGTTCCCGCGTCAGCACCTTGCGCGCCAGCCAGGGGCCGAGGCGCTTTTCCAGCCCATCGGCCAGGCTGAACCCGGCGGGCACGATCACCAGCGTCAGCAGCGTCGAGAGCGTCAACCCGCCGATCACGACCGTGCCCATCGGCGCGCGCCAGCCGGCATCGCCACCCATCGACAGCGCGGTGGGCACCATGCCGGCGATCATCGCCACGGTGGTCATGATGATCGGCTGGGCGCGCTTGTGCCCGGCTTCGAGAATGGCCTCCAGCTTGCCCTTGCCCGTGGCCATCTCCTCGATCGCGAAGTCGATCAGCAGGATCGAGTTCTTGGCCACGATGCCGAACAGCATCAGCACCCCGATGAACACCGGCAGGCTGAGCGACTGGCCGAGCAGGGCGAGCAACAGCAACCCGCCCAGAGGGGCAAGGAACAGCGAACCCATGTTGACCAGCGGCGACACGAAGCGGTGATAGAGCAGCACCAGCACCGAGAACACCAGCAGCACCCCGGTGGCCAGCGCGACGAAGAAATTGCCCAGCATTTCCTGCTGCCAGCGATCTTCGCCGGCGGCCGCATTGGATACGCCGGTGGGCAGGTTCTTCATGATCGGCAGCTTGGCAATGGCATCCATGGCAGAGCCCTTGACCACGCCGGGCGGCAGGTCTGCACCCACGAAGATGCGGCGGTTCTGGTTGTAGCGCTGGATCGAGGTGGGGCCCGAACCGAACCCGATGTTGGCCACGCGGGCCAGCGGCACCGACAGGCCGTTGGAGGTCTGGACCGGGAGGTTCTCGATCGTGGAAAGATCGCGGCGGGAATCCAGTGGCAGCTTCACGCGGATCGGCACCTGGCGATCCGACAGCGAGAACTTGGCGCTGTTCATGTCGATTTCGCCCTGGGTGGCGATGCGGATCGTCTGGCTGAGCGCCTGGGTCGTCACGCCCAGCGCGGCGGCAAGGTCGAGATGTGGCGTGATGACGATTTCCGGGCGGCGCAAGTCGGCGCTGATGCGCGGCGCCACGACCTGCTTCAAACCGCTCATCTGCTGCACCAGGGTCTGGGCCGTGCGCTGCAGCAAGTCGGGATCGGAACCCGACAGCATCACGCTGATCGGCCGCCCCGAACTGCTGTTGCCACCGCCGCCGTTCTGGTCCTGGAAGGTGACGCGCGCATCGGCGATCTGTTGCAGGCGCGGTGTCAACTCGCGCTGGAACTGCAGGCTGGTGCGCGGGCGATCCTTGCGCAACGTCATGATGATGCGCCCGCTGCCTTCGGTGATGCGTTCCAGCGCCACTTCGATCTCGGGCTCGTCCTTGATCAGGCCATAGACCTCGTCGACCTTGGCCTGGGTCTGCTCGATCGTGGTGCCGGGCACCATTTCGACGTTGATCTGCGAGAAATCGCTGTCGGTGTCGGGGAAGAACTGGGTGGGGATGACCATGAACATCGCGGCGGTCATTACCAGCGCGCCAACCCCGGCGCCGATCATCCAGAAGCGATGGTCGCGCAGCCGCGCGCGAAGACGTCGGCGCGGATGCAGCGCGCGATAGGCCTGGGCACCCGATGTATCGAGCGACCAGCGCAGCACGGCCATGTAGCGGTCCATCCACGGGCCTTCGCCATGCGGAATGTCGCGCTGGTCCCGCTTGAGGAAATAGGCTGCCACCATCGGCGTGATCATGCGCGCCACAAGCAGCGAGAACAGCACGGCGACCACGACGGTCAGGCCGAAGTTCTTGAAGAACTGCCCCGAAATCCCCGGCATCAGGCCCACCGGCAGGAACACCGCAACGATCGAGAACGTGGTGGCGACCACGGCCAGGCCGATTTCGTCGGCCGCATCGATCGAGGCCTGGAATGGCGTCTTGCCCATGCGGATGTGCCGCACGATGTTCTCGATTTCCACGATGGCGTCGTCGACCAGCACGCCGGCCACCAGCCCCAGCGCCAGCAGCGAGAGCGTGTTGAGCGTGAAGCCCATCAGGTGCATCACGGCAAAGGTGGGAATGGCCGACAGCGGAATGGCGATGGCCGAGACGAACGTGGCCCGCCAGTCACGCAGGAAGAAGAACACCACGATCACGGCCAGCACCGCGCCTTCGACCATCGAGGACATCGAGGTGTGGTACTGCTGCTTGGTATAGTTCACGCTGGTGAAAAGCTGCGTGAAGCGGACTTTGTGGCCCTGCTCGGCCGAGATCTTGGCCAGTTCCTTGACCGTATCGTCATAGACGCTCACGTCGGATTCGCCGCGCGCGCGGGCGATGCTGAACGTGACCACGGGCTTGCCGTTGAACTTGGCGATCGAGGTGATTTCGCTGAAGCTGTCGCGCACGTCGGCCACGTCGGACAGGCGGATGACGCGGCCGGCCGCCAACGAAATCTGCGTCTGGCCCAAGTCGAAAGCCGAATGGGCATTGCCCAGCACGCGCACCGACTGGCGCGCACCGGCCACTTCGGCCTTGCCGCCGGCCGCGTTCAGGTTGACCTGGCGCAGGGCATTGTTGACCTGGATGGCCGTGACGCCGAACGACTTCATGCGCATGGGATCAAGCGTGACGGCGATCTCGCGCGTGACGCCGCCCGCCCGGTGCACTTCGGCCATGCCGGGAATGGCCAGCAGGCGCTTGGCGATCGTGTCGTCCACGAACCACGACAATTGCTCGATCGTCATGTCGTCGGCCGAAACCGCCCAGTAGGCGATCGGGTCGGACGATGTTTCGGCCTTGAACACCTGCGGTTCCAGGATGCCGTCGGGCAAGTCGCCGCGCACCTGGTCCACCGCGTTCTTCACTTCCGCCACGGCACCATAGATGTCGGTGCCGATCTTGAACTGCACCATCGTCTGGCTGGCGCCTTCCGAGGCCGTGGAACTGATCGTGTCCACCCCGGCGATCGTGCGCACGGCGCTTTCGACGCGCTGGGTAATCTGCGTCTCGATCTCGGTCGGTGCTGCGCCCGGCTGGCTGATCGAGACGATCACCATCGGAAATTCGATGTCGGGCTGGTCCTGCACCTTCATCATGGCGAAGGATACCAGGCCCGCCAGGGTCAGGCCCAGGAACAGCACGATGGGGACGACCGGGTTGCGGATCGACCAGGCCGAGAGATTGCGGAAGTTCATGGTTGTTCCCGCTGCCGATCAGCGCGCGGCGGCAGCGGCGCTGCCGGCCAGCACCGGGCGCACCGTGTCACCGGCATTGAGGAAGCCGCCCGCGCGCAGCACGACGCGTTCGCTGCCCGTCAGGCCCTCGCGAATGACGATGCCCTGCGCCGTCACGTCGCCGATCTTGACCGCGCGCCGGCTGACCTTGTTGTCGCGGTCCACCACATAGACATAGGCGCCGTTCTGGTCGCTCAGGATCGCGGTTTCGGGAAGGACCGGCGCAGTGACCGTGCCGCTGCGGATCGTTGCGCTGGCAAAGCCGCCGGGACGCAGCGCCGGGTCGTAGCGCAAGGCAATGCGCGCGATGCCTTCGCGGGTCGTGGGATCGATCGTGGGGGCAACCTGCCAGACCGTGCCGGCAAAGCCTTGCGCCGTGCCCACGGGCGTGACGCTGGCCGTGACGCCTACGTGCATGCGCGCCAGATCGATTTCCGCAAGGCGGGCCTGCATTTCCAGCTCGCCATCCTTGGCCACGCGGAACAGGGTGCCGCTGCCCGAACTGACGATCTGGCCCGGCTCCACCCCGCGCGTCAGCACCAGGCCATCGGCCGGCGCCACGATGTTGAGCCGCGCCGTGTTGGCGCGCAGCTGGCCCAGCGTTGCCCGCGCCACGCGGACCTGCGCCACGGCGGCATCGCGCGTGGCCGTCAGCTGGTCGATATCGGCCTTGGAAATGAACCCCTTTGCCACCAGCTTGAGCGCACGATCGAGATTGCTTTGCGCGATCCGGGCATTGGCCTGCTGAACTTCGACGCCGGCGGCCTGGCTGGCAACCTGCTGGGTCTGGACCGAACGGTCGACCACGGCCAGGACCTGGCCGGCATGGACCCATGTTCCTGCATCGACCAGCACGCTGCGCACCAGGCCGCCTTCGCCGGCGATGCCGACAGGCATTTCACGCTTGGCCGCAATCACGCCACTGGCCACCACGGTGGCATCGACAGTCTGCTGGCCGGGCGCAACAACGGTGACTGTCTGCGCCTGCGCCGTGGCGTCATGCGTGCCGGCCACGCCGCTTTCGCGGTGCATCAGCCACCAGGCGAGCGCCAGCAGCAAGACCAGCCCCACACCGACCAAGAGGCCGCGCGTGCGGTTGCCCCCGGTTGTCGGCGCGTCGGCCAGGGTGCTCGTATCTTGCGTCTTGTCCAGCAGTTTCGCCTCCTTGGCCCAAGGCTAGAGCGCGGTAGCGAATGCTGCCGCGTGGCCCGGGCCACGATCCCCAATTTGCCCGGCCAGCCGGCGGGCGCTGCCCACCGAGCCAGTCGTGCGAAGTAATTCAACGTCAATCCAAAACAACGTGGCTGCCGGTGGCCGGCATCCTGTCATCGCAGCACTGGCCGGCAAGGCCTGCCTGTCGGAAGCCTTTGCCCAGCCTGCGCGTGACAGTGGAAGGTTCTTTATCCTGCCTGCGCTCGTGCCGCTAATAACGGTCGTAACGACCAGTTGCAATCATCGCTCGACAAACAACGTCATAGATCTGCAAGGGCGCGCGATTGTCGCCCGGTGTGGGACTTGCTCCCATGCCAAAACGGCCGCCCGGATCGCTCCGGACGGCCGCACCGTGGATGGCGGTGTGGCGCCTGCCGGGCTGGCTGCAACAGAGCCGGCCGCTGGCAAGCGCGTGTTCAATACTTGAGCTGGCGCTCGTAAAGATCGCGATAGTGCTGGATACGCGTGACCCGCAGGCCCTGCATGCCCGAACGGTCCACCGCGCGCTGCCACGAGGCGAATTCTTCCAGCGTGAGGCCATAGCGTTCGCATGCTTCGTCGATGGTCAGAAGACCACCGTTCACCGCCGCTACCACTTCGGCCTTGCGGCGCACGACCCAGCGCGTGGTGTTCGCCGGGGGCAGGCTGTCGAGCGTCAGTGGCTCACCCAGGGGGCCAATAACCTGCGCTGGCCTGATTTTCTGGTTTTCGATCATGGCACTTCTCGTCGGTCAGCTGAGCCTTTCGGCGGGGGGGACGGCCTGTTTGGCTTCATCACCTTTGTGCTTCCCTCCATTTTGCCATTCGCTGAAGAGGTTGGGTTAACAAGATCTTCACGATCATTGTTGCGATCCCTTATCCAGCTTTCCGTGGTTCCTTGGCTTTGCGCCCTGTGCAACATCCAGGCTGCGACCCGATGGAAGCTGCCAGGGCTCGTGCCGCCTGGCGGTGCCAGTGCAGCGTCCTGCGACAAGCGCCGCAGGTCCTGTGCGGCTTCGAGCCGGGCACAGAATTCGGCCCAGTGCAGCTCGCGCAGCACACCGGCCGATTCGGCGCCGGCTTTGCCGCGCAGATCGTCGAAACCCAAGTCCATGCGCCCGGCATAGACCGGATAGGGATAAGGGAGTGTAAAACCAGCTTTTACAAAAAATTAACCATTTGACCAGTCACGGACTTGCCTCGGGCCGATTTTTGCACTGAAACCGGTGGGAAAAGCGCCTATGGGGCGCTCCATGTCGCATTGCATTCCCCCTTCCGCAATCCCGCAGACGATGGCCCGAACCCTCGCTGATTTCGGCGCTGCGGCCGATCCGCTGGCCTTGTTCGACCTTGCCCCTCCGGCCAGCGCGCGGCGCATCGTCGTGGCCATGTCGGGCGGGGTGGACAGTTCGGTGGTTGCCGGGCTGGCCGCTGCGAGCGGGGCGGAAGTCATTGGCATCACGCTGCAACTTTACGATTATGGCGCAGCCACCGGGCGCAAGGGCGCGTGCTGCGCGGGCGATGACATCCGCGATGCGCGCGCCGTGGCCGACCGCCTGGGCATTGCGCATTATGTCTTCGATCATGAGTCGCGCTTTCGCGAGGAGGTGGTCGAACGCTTTGCCGACGATTACCTGTCCGGACGCACCCCGATTCCCTGCATCCGCTGCAACATGGGGCCGAAATTCACCGATCTCCTGGCCATGGCGCGCGAACTGGGGGCCGATTGCCTGGCGACCGGGCATTACGTTCGCCGCGTGCCGGCAGCGGAGGGGCCACACCTGCACCGCGCCGCCGATCCGGCCCGCGACCAGAGCTATTTTCTCTATGGCACGACGCAGGAACAGCTGGAATTCCTGCGTTTTCCGCTGGGCGGAATGCTTAAGCCGCATGTCCGCGCGCTGGCCCAGGCCATGGGCCTGGCCGTGGCGGCCAAGCCCGATAGCCAGGACATCTGCTTCGTGCCCGATGGCGACTATGCCAAGATCGTGCGCAGCGTGCGCCCCGATGGCGCCCGCCCCGGCACGATCGTCCATGCGCAGACCGGTGCCGTTCTGGGCGAGCACCACGGCGTCATCCATTTCACCGTGGGCCAGCGGCGTGGCCTGGAAATCGGCGGGCAGCCGGAGCCGCTTTATGTCGTTGCGCTGGATGCCGAAAATGCGCGCGTGCTGGTCGGTCCGCGGCGCCTGCTCGGCGTGTCATCGGCTTTGGTGACGGATACCAACCGCATCGGCGCGCTGCCCACTGATGGTACGCCGCTGACGGCCAAGGTGCGCTCGCTTGCCAAGCCCGTGCCCGTCACGCTCGAAGGGCCGCTGGGCGATGGATCGGGCGCGCGCCTGCACTTTGCCACGCCCGAATATGGCGTGGCGCCGGGCCAGGCGGCGGTGATCTATGCCGGGGACCGCGTGATCGGTGGCGGCTGGATCGATGCCACCGTGCCGGCCGAGTTTGATTCACAACCCGCCTGATGGCGTGTTGTTGGTTCGGCACCAGCCCACTCCCCCACCCGGTCTCCCATAGGGTACTATCGTTGGGAGGTCGGGTGGGGGAGTGGGCTGGCGCCCAACCATCCGGACCTTCAGGTTCGGATCAAACGCATGCGTATCAATCGCGCCAGGTTTGCAGCTGGCAGCCCCAGCCTTCGCGATAGGTTGCGGTTTGCGCTGCGGCGAGCGGGGCGCGTGCAGTGATGGTATGGGCGCCTGCATCTTCTGACAGCGAGATCGGAAAACGGCCACGCGGGCGCTCGCTTTCGCAATCGCCCAAGCCGCGTCCGCCCAGATAGCGGCACGAGCAGGCGATCCGCGCCGCACGCGCCGCCTCGATCCGCGCGTTCTGGTTGGCCGGGCGCCAGACGAACGCCACGAACATGGCGCCCAGGCCAAGCGCCAGGCCCGCCAGCAGGCCGACGCCGCGCCATGCCCAGCGGCGCTTGCCGGGGCCGAAAGGGGAAGGGCCACCGGAATGGAGAGGATCATTGGGGGAATAAGAAGGCTTGGAGGTTGCCATGTGCATTCGATCTGGTGGAAAGACCGGGCAACCATGCAGAGCGCCCCGCGATTCCGTTTACCATGTGCCCGTCGATGGCTGGCCCTTATCCTGCCCGTGGCCCTGGCGCCAGCCCTGTTTGCCTGTTCGGCCGGTGCGCCCGCCCAACCGCCGCTTTCGGCCCAGGCACTGGCGGCCGTGGTCGATGATCCGGGCGTGCCGCGCGAAGGCTTGGCGCGCGCGATCGATGCGCTGTTTGCGGGCCAAGACAGCGCCAGCAGCGATACCCGCGCGGTGATCGTGATGCGGGCCGGGCGCATCGTGGCCGAACGCTATGGCCCCGGTTATCACGAAAACACCCGCTTTGCCGGGGGTGGCATCGCCCGCTCGATCACGGCGGTGATGGTCGGCATGCTCGTTTCCGACGGGCGGTTGCGCCTGAACGAGACCGCGCCCGTGCCCGCCTGGCAGCGGCCCGGTGACCCGCGCGGGGAAATCACCCTGCGCCATCTCTTGCAGTTGCGCTCGGGCCTGCGCGAGGAGCCGGGCGACGAGGCGCGCATGCTCTATGGCGCCGGGCGCGATGACATGGCCGGCGCGGCCGAGGACCAACCGCTGGCGGCCGAGCCGGGCGCCCGGTTCCAGGACGATGCGGCCAGCGGGATCATCCTGGCCGATCTGGCCGCGCGCGTGCTGGCGCCTGCTGGCGATGCCGATGCGCGCCGCCGCGCCGTGGCCGATTACCTGCGCACGCGCCTGTTCGAGCCGGTGCAGATGCGCGGCATCGTGCCATCCTACGATCCGCGCGGCACGATGAACGGCGGCGCGATGATCGATGGCACGGCGCGCGATTTCGTGCGCTTCGGTGAATTCCTGCGCAATCGCGGCGCGGTTCATGGCGCGCAACTCGTGCCCCGGCAGTGGATCGATTTCATGACGAGCCCGTCCCCGCGCGAGCGGCAGTATGGCGCGGGACTGTGGCTCAATCGCCAAGCGACCAGCGGCGACGTGCGCCTGTTCCCCGGTCTTGGCCCGCAAGACCTGTTCGCCGCGCTGGGCGATGGCGGGCAGGCGGTGCTGGTAACGCGCGCGCGCAAGCTGGTGGTGGTGCGGCTGGGCGCAATCCCCCGAGAGGGGCAAGCGACATTGATGGGCAGGCTGGGCGCGATCGTGGCGCTCTATCGCTAGGCAGGCGTGCGGATGGCGATCAGGCTGTCCGCCACGGCGGCCGCTGCATTGACGCCGCGCGGGGAAAAGCACCCTTCGACGCGCGCGCCCTGCTCGATCGTCAGGCTGTCATAGGCCACATCGCCCACGATGCGCGCCGTGCGGGCGATGACCAGCTCTGCCACGTCGACGCCGCCTTCGACCGTGCCGGCAAGGCGCGCCTTGCGTGCGGAAATCGCGCCACGGATCACGCTGCCTTCGCCCTGGACCAGCGCGGCGCAGGCCAAGTCGCCCTCGATCCTGCCTTCCACGTGCAGGTCTGCTTCGGCCACGATGTCACCATGCACCACCATGTCGGCGCCCAGGACCGAGAACGTGGCGCTGCGGTCAGTGGTCGCCATGGCCTGCTTCTTTGAAAACATCGGGCAAGGTCTCCAGGAACGGGCGCGGATCGACCGGGCGATCGGCGATGCGCACTTCGAAATGCAGGTGGGGGCCGGTGGAACGGCCGGTGCTGCCGATCTTGCCGATTTCCACGCCGGGGCCGACGCGCTCGCCGGGCCGCGCCTCGATCCGCGACATATGGGCATAGCGGGTGACGAGGCCCTGGCCATGGTCGACTTCCACGCAATTGCCATAGCCGGAGCGGACCCCGGCAAAGCTGACCACGCCCTGCGCGGCGGCAAAGATCGGTGCGCCACTCGGGCCCTTGAAATCGAGGCCGGGATGGAACGCGCCGCCACCGGTGAACGGGTCGCTGCGATAGCCAAATCCGCTGGAAATAGTGTCGGCATCGGCCGGCAGGGCATGGGGCAGGCGCGCCAGGCCCTGTTCCAGCGCGGAAAGGCGGGTCATGCTCTGGCCGAGCCGGGCAAGCGCGGGATCATCGCGGCCCAGGGCGATGAACGGGCCGCCCATGGCGGCGCGATTGGCCGCCAGGCGCAGCGGCGCGACTTGCGCGGGGTTGAGGCCCACGCGGCGGATCGCCGCATCGGCTTGCGCGGAACGGGCATCGGCATAGTGGGTCAGCGCAGCGACGAACGCGTTCTGGCGCCGGGCCAGCATGTCGAGCGTGGTGGCCGGTGTGTTGAACGACAGCGGCTTGGCCGCAGGGGGCGGGGGCGTGGCGCCATCGGCTGGCGGCAGATCGCCCAACTGGCCGCGCACCAGCGTTTCGATCATGTCCTGCCGGCGTTCCAGATCCTGCAGGGTGCCTGCAACGCTCTGGCGCGCGTGGTTCGCGCTGCGTTCTGCCTGGGCCAGGGCAGCTTCGCGCTGGTGCAGGGCGGCGGCCCGCTGCGCCGACAAGACTTGCCCGGCCAGCAACGTGACCATCGTGCCCAGCCAGACCAGCAGCGCGAGCGCGAGGGCAATCGCCACGCGCATCTGCAAGCGGGCGGAAATGCGGATGAACCGCACTTGCCCGTCGTTCCGCATGAAGAATTCGCGGTCGGTGAACAGGCCAGACAGGCGCGCATGGACATGGCGCCAGCGCGCGGCTTTGAACGAAACAGAAGGCAAAACGGTGTGCGATCCCGATAGGAAGAGCTGGCCCAGGAAAGACTGATGCGGTGGCCAGGCGGTTGATGACGATCCCTTGGGTCGCGGCCCTTACCTGCGGGAAACCGCAGAGTCGAATCGCCGGGCGCCGGGGCAGGGCAGATCGTGCCGCAGTGGCGATGAATCGTTTTCTCGCCCATCCCCGCCCGTGACAGCGCGATCCGCCGATGATAAGTCCCGCGCCATTATGTCGAGCAAACCCCAGGAAATCGCACTCCAGTCTCCCACGACGGAGTCCCCACAGGAACTGGTCGGCCGTCTGGCCAAGGCCGGACGCGCCGCGCAGGCGCAACTGGCCTGCATGCCATCACCGGCCAAGGAAGCCGCGCTCAAGCTGGCAGCCGCCGCGCTGCGCCGCGCCGCGCCGGAAATCCTGGCGGCCAACGCGATCGACATGGCCAACGGCACCACGCGCGGGTTGAGCCCGGCCTTGCTCGACCGGCTCAAGCTGGACGAGGGCCGCGTGGCCGCCATGGCCGATGCGGTGGAGCAGGTGGCAAGCCTGGCTGATCCGGTGGGGCAGGAAATCGATTCCGCCACGCGCCCCAACGGCATGGTGCTGCGCCGCGTGCGCGTGCCCATTGGCCTGATCGGCATCATCTATGAAAGCCGCCCCAATGTGACGGCCGATGCCGCCGCGCTCTGCGTGCGGTCGGGCAATGCGGCCCTGCTGCGTGGCGGCAGCGAGGCGGTTCATTCCAATCGCGCCATTCACGCCGCGCTCGTGGCCGGGCTCGCAGAGGGCGGCGTGCCGGCCGACGCGGTGCAATTGATGCCCACGCAAGACCGCGAGGCCGTGGGCGCGATGCTGACGGCTGCGGGCCTGATCGACATGATCGTGCCGCGCGGTGGCAAGAGCCTGGTCGCCCGCGTCCAGGCCGATGCCCGCGTGCCGGTTCTCGCCCACCTCGACGGCATCTGCCACACGTTTGTTCACGCGGCGGCCGATCCGGCGATGGCCCAGGCCATAGTGCTCAACGCCAAGATGCGCCGCACCGGCATCTGCGGGGCGATGGAAACCCTGCTGATCGACGCGACCTATCCGGCGGCGGCCGCGCTCGTCACCCCGCTGATCGCGGCAGGCTGCGAAGTGCGGGGCGATGCCCGCGCCCGCGCGATCGATCCGCGCATCGTGCCGGCGGCCGACAATGACTGGGATACCGAATATCTCGACGCGGTGCTCTCGGTGGCCGTGGTCGATGGGCTCGACGCGGCGCTGGCGCATATCGCGCGCCATTCCTCGGGCCACACCGACGCGATCATCACTGCCGATGCCGATGCTGCTGCGCGCTTCCTGGCCCAGGTGGACAGTGCCATCGTGATGCACAATGCCTCCAGCCAGTTTGCCGATGGCGGCGAGTTTGGCCTGGGCGCGGAAATCGGCATTGCCACGGGGCGCCTGCACGCGCGCGGCCCGGTCGCGCTGGAAGGGCTGACCACCTACAAGTGGCTGGTGCACGGCAGCGGGCAGGTTCGCCCCTGAAACGAAACGGCCCGCCGCTGACCGGCCTTCTGGGCGGCAGCTTCAACCCGGCGCACGGCGGTCACCGCCGGGTGAGCCTGTTTGCGCGCGCGGCGCTCGGGCTGGACGAGGTGTGGTGGCTGGTCTCGCCGGGTAACGTGCTCAAGCCTGCGGCGGGCATGGCGCCACTGCCGGCGCGGGTCGCTTCGGCACGCGCGATGGCCCGCCGTGCCCCGATTCGCGTAACCGCGATCGAGCGCGAGCTGGGCACGCGTTTTACCGTGGAAAGTTTGCGTGCGCTGGTTCGACGCTACCCCCGCCGACGCTTTATCTGGTTGATGGGAAGCGACAATTTGGCGCAATTCCATCGTTGGAAGGATTGGCGGCGGCTGGCCCGCACCATGCCGATTGCGGTTATCGCGCGTCCGGGCTATGATGCAGCTGCGATGGCGGGTCCCGCCATGGTATGGCTGCGCCGATGGCGCCGGCGGTGCAGGCAGGAATGCGATGGCGCTCTTGGGCTCGATCTTGGGCCATCTGGGGGTGCTGCCCTGAACGCCAGTTTCCCGCACGATCCGATGCCGAGCGCCCCGGCGCTTTTCATCCTGCGGTTCGATCCCGATCCCCGCTCCGCCACGGCCTTGCGCCAGGCAGAGCCTGATTGGGCCGACCGTATATCCGCAAATGGCCTGCGCGATGATGTGACTCACCGTCGCATTGCGCAATGCCCGCGCGGGAGGAGCGGACGCTGAGCGTCCTGGCCGCCATCCCTGTTTTCCGGCACGCTTTTCCGGACCTTCGGCCCTTCCGCCGTGCGCCTTGGCGCAAGGCGGCTTTGCCGTTGGATCGTGATGCGTGTCCGGGTGTTATAACAATAGCAGTTCCTCAACCGGAGTTGACCGCAATCCAATGACCAGTGCCCAACCCCAGCCGGCAGATGCCGGCGCCGCTCCCTCGGCCCCGTCTGCCGGCGCGCCTGCCAGCCTGTTCGACCTCGTCCTGCAATCGCTGGACGATGACCAGGCGCAGGACGTGGTATCGATCCCGCTGGAAGGCAAAAGCTCGATCGCCGATCACATGGTGATCGCTTCGGGCCGCTCCACCCGCCAGGTCGCCGCCATGGCGCAGAAGCTGTCCGAGCGCATCAAGCAAGGCGGCTATGGCCACGTGCGCATCGAAGGCCTGCCGGCCGCCGACTGGGTATTGGTCGACGCTGGCGACGTGGTGATCCACTTGTTCCGCCCGGAAGTGCGCAGCTTCTACAACCTGGAGCGCATGTGGGGCTTCGGCGACGCCGGCTCTGCCTGAATAGTACCGAGAATAAACGCCTGGGCCTTTCTCCTCCTCCTCTTCAGAGGAGGGGGGCGGGGGTGGTGGAAGCCAAGCATAACGCCGGACTGTTGGACCCATGCTCCTCCACATCATCGCCCGGGGAAAGATCGGCCGCTCGCCCGAAGCCGAACTGGTCGACCGCTATGGCAAGCGCGTGACCTGGGGGTTCAAGGTGACCGAGCTGCCCGACAAGGGCGGTACCGTGCCGCCCGCAACGCTCAACCCCACCCGCACCGTGGCGATGGACGAGCGGGGCAAGCAACTGACATCGGCCGAATTTGCCAAAGTGCTGGGGCGATGGCGCGATGATGGCGTGCGCGAGGCACGGTTCCTGATCGGCGCCGCCGACGGTCACGACGATTCGCTGCGCGACAATGCCGATCTGCTGATTGCGTTCGGCGCGGCAACCTGGCCGCATATGCTGGCGCGGGCGATGCTGGCTGAACAGTTGTGGCGCGCGACCAGCATCATCGCTGGCCACCCTTACCATCGCGAGGGATGATGGACGCGCGCCGTTCCCTCGCGCTTGCCGCCGCGTTGCTGGCCCCGCTGGCGATCTGGCAGATTGCCGGGGCGGGCGCGGCGCCGACCTATCAGACAGCGGGAGAGGCCGCCGCCGCCCTGGCGCAGGCGCAGACCGCGCTGGCCGATGCCCGCGCGCGCGGCGAGAAGCTGGAAGCGCAGGCGCAAGCCGCAACCGCCGCTGCCGACAGGACGGCGCAGGAAGCGGCCGCCATCGCTGCACGCATCCAGCAGTCCGAGGCGGAAATCCGCATGAGCGAGGCAAAGATCGCGCTGATCGACAAGGAAAGGGCAGACTTGCGCCTGCGCATGGCCGCGCGGCAGGAACCGCTGGTGCGCCTGACGGCCGCGTTGCAGCTCTTTGCCCGACGGCCGCTGGCGTTCAGCCTGCTGCGCGCCGAATCCCTGCGCGATACGGTCTATCTGCGCGCGGTGCTGGAAACCATGGTGCCGCAGGTTCGCCGCCGCACCGCCACGCTGCGCAGCGCGATCGTGCGTGGCCGAGCCCTTCAGGAACAGGCGCGCAGCGAGGCAGCGCGCCTGCGTGCCAGCCAATCGGGCCTGGGAGAGCGGCGCCAGCAACTGGCCGCGCTGGAAAGCCGCCAGCGCATTGCCAGCCGCGCCGCCAGTGGCACGGCCAGTCGCGAGGCGGACCATGCCCTGGCCCTGGCCGAGGAAACCCGCGACCTGGCCGGGCTGATGCAGCGGCTGGGCCGCGACGGGCAGATGCGCGATGTGCTTTCCGGCCTGCCTGGCCCGCTGCAACGGCCGGAACGGCCCGGCGCGGTGCTGATGGTGGAAGACGCCGATCCCATGCTGCGCACCAGCGCGCAGCTCATGTGGATCATGCCTGTCGCCGGGCGGGTGGTGACCGGCTTTGGCGAAGCTGGCGCTGCCGGCTCGGCCCAGGGCCTCACCATCGCGCCGCTCGCGTCGGCGCAGATCGTTGCCCCCGCCGCCGGGCACGTGGCCTTTGCCGGCACCTATCGCGGCTATGGCCAGATCGTGATCGTGGAGCATCCGGGCGGATGGACCTCGCTGGTCACCGGGCTGGGGCGCATCGACGTGGCCGTGGGCGACCGCGTGGTGCAGGGCTCTCCGCTGGGCATTGCCGCGCCGGCCAGCCCGCAAGTGAGCGTCGAATTGCGCAAGGACGGCGTGCCGGTCAACCCGCTGGCGGTCTTGCGCAATTGAGCAAAAGCAAAGCGCGCAGGCGGCGATCGGTCCAATCGGCAATCCTTGCCGCTCCATCTGGCATTCAGGCTTGCGGAGCTATACAAGCAGGCTGCCGGGCGCTCGTGCGCGCGGTGGCCCCTTAGCGAAAGTACGATTGCGAACATGGCACAACCGCTTGCTTCCCTGCTGCGCGCAACGGCCCTGGTGACGGCCGTGGCGGTTTTGCCTGTCGCCACTGCCGGCCTTGCTGCGGTGGATTCGCGCACCGGGCCACAGTTCCAGAAGCTCGAAATGGTCTATGAAAAGATCAAGGAAAACTACGTCGAGCCGGTTGACGACGACACCCTGATCAAGGGCGCGATCGACGGCATGCTGGCCACGCTCGATCCGCACAGCGCCTATCTCGAAGCGCGCGATTTCGAAAACCTGAGGACGCAGACCGAGGGCGCCTATGGCGGGCTGGGCCTGTCGGTCACGCTCGATGACGGCGCGGTCAAGGTGATCGCGCCGATGAAGGGTACGCCGGGCGACCTGGGCGGGATCAAGGCGGGCGACTATATCACCCACCTCGATGGCAAGCTGATCTATGGCGGTTCGCTCGACGATGCGGTGGACCAGATGCGCGGGGCACCGGGCACCCGGATCAAGTTGACGGTCTATCGCCCGGGCCGCGACGAGCCGCTCGATTTCACGCTCACCCGCCAGGTGATCAAGCTGCGCCCGGTGGAGTGGAAGGTGAAGGACAACATCGGCGTCGTGTCGGTGTCGAGCTTCAGCGAAAATGTCGGCAGCGAAGTGGCGCAGGCTGTTTCGGCCATCCGCGCGCAGCTGGGCAACAATCTGGCCGGCATCGTGCTCGACTTGCGCGGCAATCCCGGCGGTCTGCTCGACGAGGCCGTGGCGCTGTCCGACGATTTCCTCGACAAGGGCACGATCGTTTCGCAGCGCGGGCGCGATCCGCAGGAAAACAGTTTCTATTCCGCGCATCCCGGCGATGTGGCGCGGGGGCTGCCGATGATCGTGCTGATCGACGAAGGCTCGGCCTCGGCATCGGAAATCGTGGCCGGCGCGCTGCAGGACCAGCATCGCGCGCTGATCATGGGCCAGCGCAGCTTTGGCAAGGGCAGCGTGCAGACGCTGATCCAGCTGAGCCGCGATGCCGCACTCAAGCTGACGACCGCGCGCTACTATACGCCTTCGGGCCGCTCGGTGCAGGAAGGCGGGATCGACCCGGACATTGCCGTGCCGCAGATTTCCGATCCCGACTTGCGCAAGCGCGCGCTGCGTTCGTATCGCGAGAGCGACTTGCGCCGCCACCTGATCAACGAGATCAAGGACGACAAGGACCTGGAGAAGGACAAGGTCGACGACCCGCGCTTCAAGATGACGCCCGAGGAACTCAAGGCCAAGGGCATCGACGATTTCCAGCTCTTCTATGCCGTGCAGACGCTCAAGCGCACCGCGCCCGGCGCGCTGGCCGCGCTGCGCAAGCGTTGATGCGGCCATCAGGACACCTGTGATGCGCAGCGAGATCCGCAATTCACCGCTACGGCTGGCCCAGATGCTGGCATTGGGCGTGCCGCTGGTGGCCATGGGCACGGCGCTGGTGGCGCAGTACGGCTTTGGCCTGGCGCCTTGCGAAATGTGCTGGTGGCAGCGCTACGGCCATCTCGCCGCGATCGCGCTGGCCGTGCTGGCGCTGTTGCGCCAGGGCCGGCCGGAGGCGCGCTGGCTGATCCTGCTGGCCGCGCTGGGCATCCTGTCGAGCGGGGTGATCGGCGCGTTTCATGCCGGCGTCGAATATCGCTGGTGGGAAGGGCTCACCACCTGTTCGTCCACCCATATCGAGGGCGATCCCCTGGCCGCGATCCTGTCTGCGCCCCTGGTGCGCTGCGATACGCCGGCCTGGACGCTGATGGGCGTGAGCATGGCCGGCTTCAATTTCCTGTTTTCCACCCCCGCGGCGCTGGCGATCCTGGGATTGCTGGCCAAGAGCCGCGCCAAGGGAGCCTGAGCCTATGTCCCGCCCAGATACAGACCGCATGATCCGCGTCGACCAGGCTGGCGAATTCGGCGCCACGCGCATCTATGCCGGACAACTGGCGGTGATGGGCGATCGCGGCCCCCATTCGGCGGAGATCGTGGAAATGGCGCGGCAGGAGCAAGACCACCGCGCGCAGTTCGATGCGATCATGGCCAAGCGCGGCGTGCGGCCCACGGCGCTCCAGCCGGTGTGGTCGGCAGCGGGTTTTGCCTTGGGCGCCGCCACCGCGCTGCTGGGACCGAAGGCGGCGATGGCCTGCACCGCCGCGATCGAGACCGAGATCGACCGTCACTATACCGAGCAGCTGGACGAACTGGGCGAGAGCGATCCCGAGCTGGCCGGCACCATCCGCCAGTTCCGCGACGACGAGCGTGCCCACCGCGATGCAGCGCTTGCCGCCGGGGCCGAACAGACGCCGGCTTATCCCTTGTTGTTCAACGCCATTCGCCTGGGTTGCCGCGCAGCGATCAAGCTGTCCGAACGCATTTGAAGGTTGGGCGCGCGGAGCCGATCGCCAGCTTCGCGCGTTTGCCCTTCATGTATCATTCACGGCCCTGCCGCCTTATGGTGGGGCGAAACGGAAGGCGGCCAAGTGCTGCGTCCGTTCGCGCTGGAGACAAACCGACAATGCGCCTTGCTGCCCACCCCCTGCGATTGCTGGCCCCGGCTTTCCTGCTTGTTCCTGCAGTGCTTCTTGGCGCCGCGCCCGCGCAGGCAGCCCGCGCGCGCACCCCGGTGCCCGAGGCGCAACCGGCCGACGACGGCCCGGCGCAGGGCGATGAAAAGGTCAACCAGCTGATCGTCTATGGCGATGATCCCTGCCCGGTTTCCACCGCCGAGCAGATCACCGTCTGCGCCCGCAAGGACGAAGCCGAACGCTTCCGCATTCCCGCGCCGCTGCGCGACAATCCCACCGATCCACGCAACCAGTCGTGGACGGACCGGGTCAAAGCCTATGAAACCGTGGGGGCGGCCGGGATCAATTCCTGCTCGCCGGTAGGTTCAGGCGGGGCATCGGGCTGCACCACCCGCCTGATCCAGGATGCCTATGCCGAAAAGAAGCAGGGCAGCGACGTGCAGTTCGGCAAGCTGATCGAGGAAGAGCGCCAGCGCCGCATGTCCACGATCGACAAGGACGCCGCCGCCGAACAGTCGCGCGTGGAACAGCTGGAAAAGGAATACGAAGCACGCCTGGCCCGTGAGCGTGACGGCGAAACCAAGCCGGCACCGGCCACGCCCCCGGCGTCGAACTGAGCCATTCTGTCTGGCGCTGCGGATCAAACCGCAGCGCCAGCTTTGGGCCGATCAGCTCAGCGCGATATCGGGCGCGTCTTCCTGCTTCATGCCGACGAGGTGGTAGCCTGCGTCCACATGGTGCACTTCGCCGGTGACGCCGGCGGACAGGTCGGACAGGAAATAGAGGCCCGAGCCACCCACATCCTCGATCGTCGAGTTGCGGCGCAGCGGGGCGTTCAGTTCGTTCCACTTGAGGATATAGCGGAAATCGCCGATCCCGCTGGCCGCCAGGGTCTTGATCGGGCCGGCCGAAATCGCGTTGACGCGTATGCCCTGCGGGCCGCAATCGTTGGCGAGGTAGCGCACGCTTGCTTCCAGCGCGGCCTTGGCCACACCCATGACGTTGTAATGGGGCACGACCTTTTCGGCGCCGTAATAGGTCAGCGTCAGGATCGAGCCGCCGTTGGGCATCATCGGCACCGCGCGCTTGGTGACGGCGACCAGGCTGTAGGCCGAGATGTTCATCGTCATCAGGAAGTTGTCGAGCGTGGTATCGTAATAGCGCCCGCGCAGCTGGCTCTTGTCGGAATAGCCGATCGCGTGGACCACGAAGTCGATGGTGTCCCAGCGCGCCTTGAGCGCGTCGAACGCGGTGTCGAGCGCGTCCATGTCGGACACGTCGCAATCGATCAGGAAATCGCTGCCCAGGCTTTCCGCCAATGGCCGCACGCGCTTGGCCAGCGCCTCTCCCTGATAGGAGAACGCCAGTTCGGCTCCCTGTTCGTGCAACTGGCGGGCAATGCCCCAGGCCAGCGACTTGTCATTGGCGAGGCCCATGATCAGGCCGCGCTTTCCCTTCATCAATCCGGTCATGCGCCCTCGTACGCTCCTGCCCCGTTGGTCGCTTCTCCCTCAAAGGAACGCGGCCAGCCGGGAATTCATTCTGGTGTGGGCGCGCCGGCTTGGCGAATTGCCCGCGCGCGATCATCGTGCTGGCCCAGCATGTCGTGCTCTTCCGGGGTTTCGGCAAGCGCGGCATTGAGTTCGGCACCTATCACCATCCCTATGCCGACCAACCAGAAAAAGAAAAGGGCGATCATCACCCCGGCGAGGCTGCCATAGGTGAGATCGTACGAGAAAACCGAAGCGAGGAGTTTGGGCAACAGGATGGATACGCCCAGCCACCATAGCGACACGAAAAGCGCGCCGGGCCATTTGGGATAGCGATTGGAGCGGTATGTGCTGGGCGTGAGCGACAGGAACAGCAGCCACAGCGCCCCGAACAGGACCATGCCGGGCAGGAAACGGCCCGCCGCCAGACCATCCACCCAGGCACCGAACTGCGGCATCCAGGCAGTGATGAACTCCTGCGCAGCGCCGATCGCGACTTGCGCCACGATCGAGACCAGAATCAGCACGACCGAGGCGATGATGAGGCCGGTGGACATCAGGCGATAGCGCCAGAACGCGTGCTCCCACGGCGTACCATAGGCGCGGCGCAGAATATCGCGGATGGTTTCGACCAGGCTGCTCACGGTCCACAGCCCGACCAGTCCGCCGATCCACAGCAGATGCCCGGTGCGGGCGTCCACGGCCGCCCGTGCAACCGGCTCGATCGTGCGGGCAACCACCGGCGGCAGGGCCATGAGCACGGTGTTGATGGCCGCGGCGCGCTGGCTCGTCTCGCCGATCAATGAAAACAGCGCAGCCCCGGTGATGAAGAAGGGGAACAGCGCGATCAGGACCATGTAGGCAAAGTTGCCGGCATGGATGAACCCGTCGTTGATCACGCCCGTCCACACGCGCTTGAGCAGCTCGTAGAACCGCGCGCCGGGCTTCAGCTCTGCCCGCGCTTCGTGCCATTCATGGCGCAACCGGTGGTGAAGCGCCGCGCGGCGGCGCGCTTCGGGCGAAAGATCGGGGACCAGTGGCTTGGCCCCCTGCGGCACGCCCGGCACGTGATCGGCGCTGTCGGGTTCAGCATAGGCGGACTGGGTGCCGCCGGGCTCTGCGCCGGTAAGGTCCGCGCGCGTGGGATCGTCTTGGTTATCCATCACTTATGGCAATGCACGGATCGCCGGGAGGCTCCCGCAAGAGCGCATCCCGGCCTTGAAATCGGCACGAATCAGGCGCCGAGACGGGCACGCGGATTGCGGCTGTCATGCCAGCCGGCCAGCCGTGCCTTGAGGTCTGCATCGTCAGCCGGCAGATCGATCTGCAGCGTCACCAGCTGGTCTGCGCGTTCACCGTCCTTGCGCGAAAAGCCCTTGCCCTTGAGGCGCAGGGTACGCCCGCTGCTGCTGCCGGGCGCCACGGTGAGCATCACCGCGCCATCGGCGGTGGGCACTTTCACCTTCGCCCCATTCACCGCTTCTTCCAGCGTGATCGGAAGATCGAGCCGGATGTTGTCGCCATCGCGCACGAAGAAGGGATGGGCACCGATCTCGATCGTCACCAGCGCATCACCGGGGCCGCCAGGGCCAGGCTCGCCCTTGCCGGCAAGGCGCATCTGCTGGCCATGCTCCACCCCTGCGGGCAGTTTCAGCTCGATCGTTCCGCCGCCAGACAAGGTGATGCGCTGCGCCGTCCGCGTTGCCGCTTCGACGAAAGGCACCTGCAGGCGATAGGAGACATTGGCGCCGCGCGGCGGGGGCGAGCGTCGCTGGCCGCCAAAACCGCCGCCCATTCCGGCGCCGCCACCCATTCCGCCGCGCCCGCCGAACAGCCCTTCGAACAGGTCCGACAGGTCAGGGCCTTCGCCGCTTTCAAAGCCCCCGTCGTGGCGGAAACCGCCCTGGCCACCGCGAAAGCCGCCGCCACCAAACCCGCCGCCGCCGCCAAATGGCATCGTCGGATTGCCATCGGCGTCGATCTCGCCCCGGTCGAACTTGGCCCGCTTGTCCTTGTCGGACAGCAGGTCATAGGCGTGCGTCACCTGGGCAAAGCGTTCAGCCGCCTTGGGATTGTCCTTGTTGTGATCGGGATGCAGTTCCTTGGCGAGCTTGCGATAGGCCGATTTCACGTCCTTTTCGCTCGCACTGCGCGCCAAGCCGAGAATGGAATAAGGGTCTGCTGCCATGGTGTCCTAGCTAAGGATAGGGGCGCTTGCCCGCAAGGCTCGCTTTCAAGATGATGCCATGCAGAGTACACCGCCTTGACCCATATCATCGCGGTAAAGAAGCGAAGCTGCGCATCTGTCCGCATTGCCAACGCATCAGGATGAAATAGCGTGACCGATCAGAGCCAGGACGCCATCCCCCACGGCGATCCCTATGCCATTTTCGACGAATGGTTCGCTGCGGCCCAGGCCAGCGAACCCAACGATCCCAATGCCATGGCGCTGGCCACGGCCACGCCCGATGGCGCACCATCGTTGCGCATGGTGCTGCTCAAGGGCCATGGTCCCGAAGTGGGTCCGGGTGGCGGCTTCGTGTTTTACACCAACTTCGAAAGCCGCAAGGGGGGGGAACTGGCCATCAATCCCCAGGTGGCCCTGCTGTTTCACTGGAAAAGCCTGCGCCGCCAGGTGCGCATCGAAGGGCCCGTGGTGCAAGTGACGCCCGAGCAGGCCGATGCCTATTTCGCCAGTCGCCATCCCGAATCCCGCCTGGGCTCTGCCGCATCGGACCAGTCGCGCGTGCTGCCCTCGCGCGAGGTCTACCTCGATCGCGTGGCCGCCCTGCGCGCGCAATATCCGACAGGCGATGTCCCGCGCCCGGCGCACTGGTCGGGCTATCGCGTGGTGCCGCGTGCCATCGAATTCTGGCAGGATCGGGACTATCGCCTGCACGAGCGCCGCCGCTTCCTGGCCGATGGCAACGGCGGCTGGACCAGCAACCTGCTTTATCCGTAAAGGGATGGGATGGCCCAGACCCCGCACGCAGATCTGAATCGCCGCGCCGCCATGGCGAGCAGCGCCGTGGCGCTCTTGCTGCTGGGGCTCAAGGGCTGGGCCGTGGTGCAGTCGGGTTCGCTCGCCATGCTCGGGAGCCTGGCCGATACCGCGCTCGATCTGGTGGCGAGCCTTGCGACGCTGCTGGGTGTGTGGATTGCCGGGATGCCCGATGATCAGAACCACCGCTTCGGCCATGGCAAGGCCGAGGCACTCGCGGCGTTGTTCCAGGTCGTTTTGATCTCGTTTTCCGCACTCGGCCTGGCGTGGCGCGCGGTGACGCAGTTCCTGGCCGGCGCACCGGCGATCGAAGCCGAATCGGGCATTGTCGTTTCGGTCATCGCCATGGGTGCCACGTTTGCGTTGCTTGCATACCAGCGCATGGTCATCGCGCGAACCGGCAGCCTGGCGATCAGCACCGATAATGTGCACTACAAGTCTGACCTGCTGCTCAATCTGGCGGTGATCGCGGCACTGGTGATCGAGCACACGCTGCACTTGCCGGGCACCGATGCAGCCTTTGCCTTCGGCATTGCGCTGTGGCTGGCCTGGGGCGCCTGGGGCGCTTCGCAAGAAGCAGTGGACCAGTTGATGGACCACGAATGGCCGCTGGAAAAGCGCGAGCGGTTCCTGGAAGTGGTTGCCCAGCATCCCGAGCTCAAGGGCCTGCACGACTTGCGCACACGCACCAGCGGCAACCGCGATTTCGTGCAGTTCCACGTGTGGGTAGACGGCAAGATGACCGTCGCCCAGGCCCACCGCGTGATGGACGAGATCGAGGAAAAGCTGATGATTGCGTTTCCGGGCGTGGAAGTGCTGATCCATCCCGATCCCGAAGGCCACATGGATGAACCCGGCCTTGGCGCAGCAGACCTTCTGGCCTCCGGTCCCCATGGCGAAAGCCCCGCGCTGGTCGTGCAGGGCGGGCCGGTCGTGCTGGGCGTGCAAGACGGACCGGGCGATGACAGGCTTTCTCCCCATACACTTTAGGGAAGGGGGTTTTTAACGCTGGTGATGTAGCGCAGCGCCATGGGGCAGGCATTTCATCGCACATGGGCATGGCTGATCGCCGGGCGGAACACGGTGGCCGTCTTGCTGGCGCTCGCGCTGGTTTTGCGCGCGGTGGCGATTCTGGCGGCAGTGGAGCCCACATCGGACGCCGCCTGGTATTTCTCGCGCGCGGCGATGCTGGCGCAAGGGCGGGGCTATCTGGGCGATCATGGCGCGCCAACGGCGTACTGGCCGCCCGGCTGGCCGCTGGCGTTGAGCGTGGTTTTCCAGGTGACCGGCGTTTCGATCTGGGCGGTCGGGTTGTTCAACCTGGTGCTGAGCGGGCTGGCCGGTTGGCTCCTGCTCGATCTGGGGCGGCGCATTGGCGGCAGCGAAGCGCCGGGGCGTGTCGCCCTGCTGCTCTGGGCTGTCTATCCCAACGCCGTGCTCTATGTGCCGCTGGCGCTTACCGAAGTGTTCTATACCACTTTGCTTCTCGCTCTGTGCTGGATCGTTGTTGCCAGACGGGGCTGGGGCTGGACGCTGCTCGCAGGGCTGGTGCTGGGGCTGGCTACGCTGGTCAAGGCGCAAAGCCTGATCCTGGCGCCGCTGCTGCTTGGCATTGGCTGGCTGCGCGCGCCATCGCCGTGGCGGCGCTTGCCCGGCGTGATCGGGCAGGGGCTGGTCATGGGCGCGGCTGCCCTGCTGGTGATCGCGCCCTGGACCGCGCGCAACCATCGCGAGCTGGGCTCCTGGGACATGGTCTCGACCAACGGCGGGATCACGCTGCTCACGGGCAACAACGACAGCGCGCGCGGCACGTTCACGCCCGATGACCCGGCGGTGAAAGCGCTTGATGCGCGTACCGACCTGGATGAACTGGCCTATGATCGCGAAGCGGGCCGGCTGGGCGTCGCCTGGATCAAGCGCCATCCCGCCGCTTTCCTCAAGCTGATGCCGATGAAGCTGGCAAGGCTGTGGGGCCCCGATGGCGAAGGGCAATGGGCTTATGAGACCGGATCGTGGGCCTATGCTGCCGCACCTCATTTCTTCCTGGCCCTGCGCGCGGCCAACCAGGCCTGGTACTGGGCCTTGCTCGCGCTGTTCGTGGCGGCCCTGCCGGTGATCGTTCGCGCCCGGCGCCGTGCCGGACTGCCCTTGGTAGACTGGTGGCTGCTTCCCTATGGCATTGCTGCCTATCCCAGCGTGATCGCGATGGTCTTTTCCGGGCAGTCGCGCTTTCACTATCCGGCCATGCCTTTCGTGTGCCTCATGGCGGGCTGGCTGCTCACCCGCCTGCTGCTGCGGCGTGACAGCGCCGCGCCGCTGCGCTAAGGCGCTGGCCATGGCCCGCTGTTTCGCCACGCCCACAACTATCACCACCCCGGCACGCCGGGGGTGGGCTCGCGCGGGCGCCTGATCGGCTATCCACGCAGCGCCACCGCCCGGTTCGGGCGGAACGGCATCTTCCGCCCGGATTGGCCCTAACCAGAAGATGCCGCCCCTTTCAGCGTTGCGGCACTTGTGCCATGGCGCGCGTCATATCCCGCAAGAGAGATCCGATGTCAGACCTGCTCAAGATCACCCTGCCCGATGGTTCGCTGCGCGAAGTGGCGCCGGGCACTACGCCGGCCGATATCGCCGCCGCGATCGGCCCGGGCCTGGCCAAGGCCGCTATCGGCGCGCGCGTGAATGGCGAGCTGTTCGACATCATGCGCCCGTTCGAGGGTGACGCACAATTGGCGCTGGTGACGGCGCGTGACGAAGCCGATGCCTTGGAACTGGTGCGGCACGACTATGCCCACGTCCTGGCCGAAGCGGTGCAGGCGCTGTTTCCCGGCACGCAGATCACCTTCGGCCCGGCGACGGACGACGGCTTCTATTATGATTTCGCCGCCCCGCGCCCGTTCACCGAGGAAGACCTGCCGGCGATCGAGGCGCAGATGCGCAAGATCATCGCGGCCGACAAGCCGCTGCGCCGCGAAGTGTGGAGCCGCGCCGACCTGATCGCCCGCTGGACCGAGCAGGGCGAGACGTTCAAGGCGCAGTGGGCGGCCGAATTGCCCGAAAACGAGGAGCTGACGGTCTATTGGTCGGGCAGCGACTGGCTCGACATGTGCCGTGGGCCGCACCTGGCCTCCACCGGCAAGCTCGATCCCAATGCCTTCAAGCTCACGCGCGTTTCGGGTGCCTATTGGCGTGGCGACCAGAAGAACGCGATGCTCAGCCGCGTCTATGGCACCGGCTGGCTCAACAAGAAGCAGCTCGACGCGCATCTTCACCGGCTGGAGGAAGCGGCCAAGCGCGACCATCGCAAGCTGGGCGCGGAGATGGACCTGTTCCATTTGCAGGCCGAAGCCCATGGCTCGGTGTTCTGGCACCCCAAGGGCTATCGCATCTGGCGCGAGCTGGAAGCCTATATGCGCCGCGCCATCGACGGCGCCGGATATCGCGAGGTCAAGACCCCGCAGGTGATGGACGCGCGCCAGTGGGAGCAATCTGGCCACTGGGGCAAGTATCGCGAGAACATGTTCGTCATCCCCGACGAAGTGCCCAACACCGAGGACGATGGCCCGGTGATCAGCGGCGAGGCCGACTGGATGGCCTTGAAGCCGATGAACTGCCCGGCGCACGTGCTGATCTTCCGCCAGGGCCTGAAATCCTATCGCGAATTGCCGCTGCGCCTTTATGAAAACGGCTGCTGCCACCGCAACGAGCCGCACGGCGCGCTGCATGGGCTGATGCGCGTGCGCCAGTTCACGCAGGACGACGCGCATATCTTCTGCCGCGAAGACCAGATCGTGGACGAAGTGCGCGCGTTCTGCGAACTGGCCGACCGCATCTACAAGGACTTTGGTTTCACCTATTCGATCAAGCTGGCGCTGCGCCCGGAAAAGCGCTTCGGCACCGAAGAGATGTGGGACCAGGCCGAAACCGAACTGCGCGATGCCGTGGCGACGGCGGGCCTGGCCACCCCCGAATATGGCTGGGAGGAGCTGCCCGGCGAAGGCGCGTTCTATGCGCCCAAGCTGGAATGGCACCTGACCGATGCGATCGGCCGCACCTGGCAGGTCGGCACGATCCAGTCTGACCGCGTGCTGCCGGAACGACTGGACGCGGGCTATATCGCCGAGGACGGCGAGCGGCATCGCCCGGTCATGCTGCACCGCGCGATCTTCGGTTCCTACGAACGCTTCATCGGCATCCTGATCGAGCATTTCGCCGGCAAGCTGCCGACCTGGCTGGCGCCGACGCAAGCCGTGGTGGCGACCATCGTGTCGGACGCCGATGGCTTTGCCGTGCAGGCGACCGAAGCGCTGCGCGCCGCCGGCATCCGCGTGGAAAGCGACCTGCGCAACGAGAAGATCAACTACAAGGTGCGCGAGCACTCGCTGCAGAAGGTGCCGTACCTTCTGGTGGTGGGCAAGCGCGAGGCCGACGAAGGCACCGTGGCGATCCGCCGCCTGGGCGAACAGGCGCAACAGGTGCTGCCGCTGGCCGAGGCGATTGCGCTGATCAAGGCGGACGCGCTGACGCCGGACTTGCGGGGGTAAGCACAATCTGCCCAGTAGCGACGGGCATTTATGCTAAGCAAGGCGCGAGGTTCCCACCACCCCCCAACCCCCTCCTCTGAAGAGGAGGGGGAGAGATGACCTTTGATCACCCCTCCTCTTCAGAGGAGGGGCCGGGGGGTGGTGCGAAGTGGAGCGCAACATTTCTCTCCTCCCGCAACCGGGAAGAGGGGCGCGACCAAGCCAACAAAAAAAGGCCAGGGTCGCTTACCGACCCCGGCCTTTTTTTCATGCCATCAGGCGCCAGTGCGGATTACTCCGCCGGTTCCTTGGCCGCCTTGGCTTCGTTGTAGCGTTCGATCGCTTCGGACGTGATGCGGCGGGCGTCGTCGGCGCCGCCCCAGGTGCCCACGCGCACCCACTTTTCCTTTTCCAGGTCCTTGTAGTGGGTGAAGAAGTGCTCGATCTGCTTGAGCACGATTTCGGGCAGGTGATCCTTTTCCAGCACTTCGGTATAGTACGGGAACGTGGAATCGACCGGCACGCAGACCAGCTTTTCATCGCCGCCCTGCTCGTCTTCCAGATTCAGCACGGCGATCGGGCGCGCACGCACCACGCAGCCGGGGATGAACGGCGAACGGGCGATCACCAGCGCGTCGAGCGGGTCGCCATCGGGCGAGAGGGTGTGCGGCACGAAACCATAGTTGGCAGGATAGCGCATCGGCGTGTGCAGGATGCGGTCCACAAACAGCGCGCCCGATGCCTTGTCGAATTCGTACTTCACCGGTTCGCCGCCCACGGGCACTTCGATGACGACGTTGAGGCTTTCAGGCGGATTGTCCCCGGTGGGAATAAGATCGATGCGCATCGGTTCTGTCTTGCCTTGGTTCAGGCCGCATGGGGCCGGTTGTTGCTCGCAGTGCCACCGGCTCTAGCGCCGTGTCTTTTGCGCCGCAACAATACTTGTGGCGGATTACCCTATATGTTGGTTAACCCGCGCCCAGTGCATTGATCGTAAAAGCGATTACGCCAATGTTGAAAACGAACGCGGCAAACGAATGCAGCGTCACGATCCGGCGCACGCGGCCGCTGTTGATCGCCGTGTCCGAGGTCTGAAACGTCATGCCCAAGGTGAAGGAAAAATAGGCAAAATCGAAATAGTCGGGGGTGGGCGTGTCGGGAAAGTCCAGCCCGCCCTGATCCTTTCCGGCCGCCTCGTCGCGACTATAGTAAAGATGGGCGTAGTGCAGGCCATAGACCGTGTTGGCAAACAGCCAGGTCAGTATCAGAGTGCCGATCAGGCGTACCTTGGCCAGCGAATCGCCATGCGCGGCGCGGGGCAGTTCGCCGGCGACCGCGGCCATGATCACCACGGTCAATACGGTGGTGATGCAAAGCACCAGCACGCGGTTGGCATCGTTATCCAGCGCGCTTTGTCGCATGGTATCGGCATCGGCACAGCGCAGCAGCGGGATCAGCGAGAGCAGGAATGCCAGCGCGGCAAAATCGAAGCCCATCGCCAGCGAATCCGCCAGTTCGGCGCCGTTTCGGGTGAACGGGTGCCACACCCACCAGCCTCCGGTGCCGCCCAGCAGCAGCACCAGGAACAGGATGAAGCGCGGTGGGGCAAGGCGGCCCAAGTGCAGCCCAGCCCGCGGCATCACTTGGTGCCCTTCGCCTTCGCGACCTTGGGAGCGAGCAGCTTGTCGAGGCCGGTCGGCGCCGTGCCGGGCGCAGCGCGCACCAGCCAGGGCCAGCGCAGCCCATCGGCATAGGTGATCGGCAGCGTGACATAGCGATCGTCACGCTTGACCAGCAGCTCGATCGGGCGGCCAGCGCCGGGGTTCCCGGTCTTGGCATTGGTGATCGCGGCCTTGAGCTTGTCGGCATCATAGGCATCGCCGTTGACGGCCACCACCTGCATGCCTGTAACCAGGCCGGCCTTGAACGCCGGGCCATCCCAGCGCGAGGCGGTCACCTTTCCGTCCTTGTCCAGCGTCACGCCCAGCGAGTTGAACAGGCCCAGCACCTTGGCATCGGCCATGCGGGCCTTGTCATAGGGGTTGGGCTCGTCGCGGAATTCCAGCTTGTAGCCGCCGTGCTCCACCCCGCCGAGGGGCACCGGCTGGCCCGGCGTCTGCATCCGCGTCTTGAGGAAAGTGGCCCAGTCATAGGGATAGACGCCGTTCAGCGTCTTGGCCACATCGTCGAACTCGTAGGTCAGCACGCCCCAATCACCATCGCGCATACCGAAGAACGCCTTGGCGAAATCATCGAGGCCGCGTTTGCCGCCGGTGCCATCGCGGATGATCTGGTCGGCTTCCAGCCACATCAGCGCGCCTTCGGTGTAATAATCCTCGTTGCGGGTGAGCGAGGAGAACGGCTTGGGCTTGCGCGCGGCGAAGACCGGATCGAGCGTGGTGTCTTCCACCGAGCGCCAGTCGCGGCCTGCGGTCTGGGTGAACGTGCCGGCATAGTTGGCGAGGCTGCCCAGCACCATGTCCTTGCTCTGCACGCCTGATCGTGCGGCCAGGACCAGGCCCCAGAACTGCGTCTGCCCTTCATAGACCCACAGCAGGTTGTCCTGCATCGGCTGGCGATAGTCGGGCGTCCACAGCTTGGCCGAGCGGCGATACTTGCCGTCCCAGCTGTGGCTGAATTCGTGCGCGATCACGTTGCGGTCCCAGTCATAGCCGGCCCAGTCGGTCAGGCTCTTGGGCTCCTGCTGGTTCTCGCTGGAGCGGTGGTGTTCCAGCCCGATGCCGCCCATGCGGTCGGTCAGCGCGAGCAGGAAATCGTAGTGGTCGAAATGGCGCGCGCCGAACGCGGCCACGGCTTCGCTGGCAAGGTTGCGATAGGTCTGGAGGTTCTCGGGCTTGATCGCCAGTAGCTCGGGCTTGTCGGCCACCAGATCGAGATAGACGTCGTGGCCCAGATCGTGCCGCGCGGTGTAGAGCCCGGCAAAGATCGGCGAATCGACCAGGGTTTCATAGTCCGTCTCGCCCCAGGTCACGGTGTTGCCTGTCTGGGTCTTGCCATCGAGCGCGGTGAACACGGTCCAGCCTTGCGGGAAGGTGACGGTGGGGCGCACCTTGATCTGCCGCACATAGTACCCGGCGGGATAGAGGCTCATCTTCTCCCACTGCAGGTTGAGCATTTCGCGGGTGACGGTGATGCGGCCTTCGCTTTCGCGCAGCGGCGAGGTGTGGACGAAACGGGCGACGACTTCGCTGGTGCCGGCGGGCAGGGTCACGTGGAAGGCGTTCACTTCGACCGGATCGCGCGTCCATGCAAGCTTCTGGCCCTTGGCCTCGAACGTGACGTTCGCCAGTTCTGCCACCGGGCCACGCGGCCCGTGTTCGCCGGGCAGCCAGCGCGGCAATTGCAGAATCAGTTCCTTGGCATCGGCCGCCACGGGCACGGTTTCCACCACGCGAAAGGCGCCTGTGGCCAGGTCCGTCGCGTCGATCTGCAGGCCGATCGTACCGGCATAGGGCACGTCCTGCGCGTCGGGGATGGCGGGCGTGATCGGCACGGCCATCGGACGGCTGTTGCCGGCCGGCTGGACTTGCGCCAGTGCAGGAACGGCAAGCGCCTGGGCCAGGATCAAGGTTGAAAGCGAGAGGGCGGACAGCAGGCCGATGCCTTGGGGGGTCTTGCGCATGGCGTCTTTCATGGCGGCAAGCGGTCACATCTGCAACGGTCAGATGGGCACAATATGCGTGTCTGTGTGCCAGATGCTTTCCCCGCGTGCGGAAAGCCGCTATCCGCGCGCGCCATGAGCAAGCAAACCATTCCCACCCCTCAGGCCATCCGTGGCACCCAGGACATCTTCGGCGCCGAGGCGGAAGCGTTCGGCCATGTCGTGGAAACGTTCGAGCGGGTGCGCAAGCTCTACCGCTTTCGCCGGGTGGAAATGCCGGTCTTCGAAAAGACCACGGTGTTCTCACGCTCCTTGGGCGAAACCACCGACGTGGTGTCGAAGGAAATGTATTCGTTCGAGGATCGCGGCGGCGAATCGCTGACGCTGCGGCCCGAGTTCACGGCTGGCCTGGCCCGTGCCTACCTGACGAACGGCTGGCAGCAGCACGCCCCGCTCAAGGTGGCGACGCACGGCCCCCTGTTCCGCTATGAACGCCCGCAGAAGGGCCGCTATCGCCAGTTCCACCAGATCGACGCCGAAGTGATCGGCGCGGCCGAGCCGCAGGCCGATGTGGAACTGCTGGTCATGGCTGACCAGTTGTTGCGCGAGCTGGGCATTGCCGATGGCGTGACGCTCAACCTCAACACGCTGGGCGATGCGGTGAGCCGCGAGGCCTGGCGCGCTGCGCTGATCGAATACTTCCGCGCCCACAAGGACCAGCTTTCCGAGGAATCGCAGGACCGGCTGGAGCGCAACCCGCTGCGCATCCTCGATTCCAAGGACCCGCGCGACAAGCCCTTCACCGCCGATGCGCCGATGATCGACCAGTTCCTCTCGTCCGAAGCGCAGGACTTCTTCGGCAAGGTGACGGCGGGCCTCGATGCCGCAGGCGTTGCCTGGGTGCGGGCGCCAGCGCTGGTGCGGGGCCTCGACTACTATCGCCACACCGCGTTCGAATTCATTACCGACCGGCTGGGCGCGCAGGGCACCGTGCTGGGCGGGGGGCGCTATGACGGCTTGCTCGAAGCCTTGGGTGGGCCGGCCACCCCGGCGGTGGGCTGGGCTGCAGGGATCGAGCGGCTGGCCATGCTGGTGGCCGACGCGCGCACCATTGCCGAGCCGGCCGCCGACGTGGCGATCGTGCCGATGGGTGCGGCGGCCGAAACGGCCTGCCTGGGCCTTGCCGCCACCCTGCGTCGGGGCGGCCTCACTGTCGACATGGGCTATCGCGGCAATATGAAGAAGCGGATGAGCCGCGCCAATGAAAGCGGCGCACGCTTTGCCCTGATCGTGGGCGACGAGGAACTCGCTGCCGGCGAAGCCACGGTCAAGAACCTTGCCACCGGCACGCAGGAGCGCCTGGCGCTCCACGCGATTCCGGCGCACATCGCCGCCTGATGGCTGTTTCCGACGCACGCCTGGGCCAGATCGCCGCGCGCTTTGCCGAACTGGAAGCGCGCCTGGCTTCGGGCACGCTGGAGGGCGAGGCGTTCGTGGCCGCCAGCCGCGACTATGCCGAGTTGGAACCGGTCGCCCGCGCCGCCAGCGCGGTGCAGGCGATGCGCGCGGAGCTGGCGAGCCTGGCGGCGCTCAACGAGCCGGACGCCGAGATGCGCGCCTTGGCCGAAGAGGAAATGCACAGCCTTCGCGCGGAGCTGCCCGAGGCGGAGCGCGCGCTGGCCATCGCCATGCTGCCGCGCGATTCTGCCGATGTGCGTCCGGCCATGCTGGAAATCCGCGCCGGCACCGGGGGCGACGAAGCCGCGCTGTTCGCCGCAGACCTTTTTCGCATGTATGAACGTTTCGCGGCGGAGCAGGGCTGGAAAGTGGAAGTGATCAGCGCCAATGCCAGCGAACTGGGCGGCTTCAAGGAAGTGATCGCCCATGTCGCGGGCCAGGGCGTGTTCGCGCGGCTCAAGTTCGAAAGCGGCGTTCACCGCGTGCAGCGCGTGCCCGTGACCGAAAGCGGCGGCCGCATCCACACGAGCGCCGCCACCGTCGCCGTGCTGCCCGAGGCGGACGAAGTGGACGTGGCGATCGAGGACAAGGACCTCAAGATCGACATCTACCGCGCCAGCGGGGCGGGCGGCCAGCACGTGAACACCACGGATTCGGCCGTGCGCATCACGCACTTGCCCACGGGTCTGGTGGTCACGCAGCAGGACGAACGCAGCCAGCACAAGAACAAGGCCAAGGCGATGCAGGTCTTGCGCACGCGGCTCTATGACCTGCGGCGCGAGGAAGCGCAGGGCGCCGAAGCCGAAGCCCGCCGCGCGCTGGTCGGCTCCGGCGACCGCTCGGAACGCATTCGCACCTACAATTTCCCGCAAGGCCGCGTGACCGACCACCGCATCAACCTGACGCTCCACCGCCTGCCCGAAGTGCTCGCCGGGCCGGGCCTGGGCGAACTGATCGACGCGCTTACCGCCGAAGACCAGGCCAAGCGCCTGGCCGCGATGGATGACTGATCCAGCCCCGCGCCAGGGTTCGCACCACCCCCCGACCCCCTCCTCTGAAGAGGAGGGGGAGCAAGACGCTGTCAAAGCCCCCTCCTCTTTAGAGGAGGGGGTTGGGGGTGGTGGAACCCTCATGCAAACAGTACGCCAGGCACTGTTCCAAGCCGCCCAAGCCCTGGCCCCCACCAGCGATACCGCGCGGCTCGATGCCGAAGTCATGATGGCCCATGCCCTGGGCTGCACGCGCACCGATGTCTTGCTGCGCCACATGGACGCGCCCGCACCCACTTCATTTGCGGCGCTCGTGGTGCGCCGGCAGGCGCACGAGCCGGTGGCCTATATCGTTGGCACCCAGGAGTTCTACGGGCTGGAACTGGCGGTCAACCCGGCGGTGCTGATCCCGCGCGGCGACAGCGAGACCCTGATCGAGGTGGCGCAGCGCGCGCTTGAGGGGCGGCCTCCCGCGCGCATTCTCGATCTGGGCACCGGCTCTGGTGCGCTGCTGCTCGCGGCGCTGTCGGTCTGGCCGCAGGCGGTGGGCACGGGCATCGAGCTATCGGACGCCGCGCGGGTGGTTGCGGCCGGCAACGCTTTGCGCTTGGGGCTGGAAACGCGGGCGCAGATGCAGCCGGGCGATTGGACCAAAGCCGGTTGGGCCAAGACGCTGGGCCGGTTCGACCTGATCCTGGCCAATCCCCCTTATGTCGAGGACGCCGCGCCGCTCGACGCCAGCGTGCGCGATTTCGAGCCGGCGGCCGCACTGTTTGCCGGGCCCGATGGCATGGCCGATTATGCGGTGCTCGTGCCACAACTGCCTGATCTGCTGGCACCGGGCGGCGTGGCCATGGTGGAAATCGGCTGGCAGCAGGGGCCGGCCGTGGTGGCACTGGCGCGTGCGAGCGGCTTGCAGGCGCGGGTCCATCCCGATCTCGCTGGGCGCGACAGGGCTGTAGAAATCACGATTTGCCATAATATTTCTCTTGGCAAGGGGCCGAGTGATCACTAATTGTCCCTGCAGGCAGGGCGACGGATGAAGGCTTCCCGTCACCGCCTACTCCACCATTTGCACCCGCATCGGCCCTCTTTCAGGGGCGCTTGGCTGGCAGATGCTGGGAACCACGAACCCGTACGTTGCGGGCGTGGGGCAAAGGGTTGCGCGGCGACAGGATCAGCACACGATACCGACAGCCGCCCCAAACAAGGACGTGCCTGAGTTGAACAACAATCGTGGGAACAACCGCCGGCGCGGCCGCGGTAACAATCGTCCGCAAGGTGGCGGCCAGCAGCTTAACCGTATCGACAGCCGCGCGCGGGGCAACGCCCCCCAGCTGCTGGAAAAGTATCGCAAGATGGCGCAGGATGCCCATCTCAACGGGGATCGCGTCCAGGCCGAATACTATCTTCAGTTTGCCGATCACTATTTCCGCGTGATTGCCGACACCCGGCTGCGCCAGGAGGAAGCCCGCCAGCGTCATAGCGGCACCGGTGAACGCTGGACCGAGGGCGAGGCCGAGGACGACGGCATGGACTTTTCGATCGAAGGCGATTTCCCCGCCTTCGACCGCCCCTATGTGCGGCGTGATGAGCGCGAAGTTCGCAACGGTGATCGCAACGATCGGCCCGAGCGTAACGATCGGCCTGAACGCAACGAGCGCCAGGATCGCAGCGACCGCCAGGAACGGCCCGAGCGCAGCGAACGGCAAGACCGCAACGGCGAATCGGGCGGCGAGCGTGGCAATGGCCGCCGTCGCTTCGAGGAACGCCGCCCTTCGGCGCAGCCTGTTTCGGCCGAATCCGTCGCAGACCAGCCGGTCCCGCTGGAAGGCGTGCGCGCCGACGAAGGCGAACCGGTAACCGATGTGGCCGACAATCCCTTCATCCGCGAAAGCCGCAGCGGGCGTGGCCAGCGTCCGCGCACCGAACGTCGCCCGCGCCGTGCTGCACCGGCCGAAGGTCTCGATCCGGCCAGCCTGCCGCCGTCCATCGGTTTGCGCAGCGAACCGGCTCCCGTGGTTGAAGCGCCGGCCCCGGCCCCGGCTGCTGCTCCGGCAGCGGAACCGGAACCTGCGGCTGCTGCCGAAGCACCTGCAGCGCCCAAGCGCCGCGGCCGGCCGCGCAAGAATCCCTTGCCCGAGAACACCGAGGGCTGATTCCTTTCGGGCCTCAGGGCCAGCGATTTTAGAAAGGCGTCCGCAATGCGGGCGCCTTTTTTGCTGGGGGCATCCGGGCCAGCCTGCTGTTGTCGGGCCTGCTCTTGTCCTGCCTAGACTTGTCCTGTCCCCCGCCACCCCATAGAGCGTGGCACGATGAAAGCCTGGCTCCATTCCCGCTTCTCCGCGCTGCTGGCGCTGGGTGACGATCGCCTTTCTCGCCGCAGCGAGGCGATCGTGCTGATCGTGGCGGGAGCAGTTGGCGCGCTTGGTTTTGCGCCGCTGGGCTGGTGGCCGCTGACCTTGCTGGCGCTCGCCATCCTGGCCGCCCGCATGGAACGCGCACGGACCGGCTGGCACGCATTGCTGGTGGGCTGGCTCTGGGGCTGGGGGCATTTTTCGGTGGGCAACGGCTGGATCGCCACGGCCTTTACCTATCAGGCCCAGATGCCAGCCTGGCTGGGCTGGATCGCGGTGCTGCTGCTGGCGGTCTATCTGGCACTGTTCCCGGCTGCCGCCACCCTGGTTGCCTGGTGGCTGGGGCGGCGTTGGCGGATAGCACCGGTCGCGGCGCTTGCCGCCACCTGGATCGTGGCCGAATGGGCGCGCGGCTGGGTTTGCACCGGTTTCCCGTGGAACCCGCTTGCTGCCACGGCATTGGGCGGGTTCGATCGGCCTGGCCTGGCGCGTGTGCTGCCGTGGTTGGGCACTTATGCCCTGTCGGGCCTGGTGGTCTTGCTCGCCGGGCAATGGCTGTTCGCCCTGCGCGCTGGCGCGCGACGGCATTGGCCACTTGCGGCCGCGCATCTCGCCTTGCCGCTCATGCTGTTCCTGCTGCCACTCGGCGGGCAGAAGGCCACCGGCAGCGTGCCGTTCACGCTGGTTCAGCCCGATATCGGGCAGGACGAAATCAACGATCCCGCCCGCTTCGAAGCGCAGTTCCAGCGCGCGGCCGCGCTCAGCCTGCCGCGCGTGCCGGGCCAGCGGCGGCTGGTGCTCTGGCCTGAAAGCGGCGTGCCCGATTATCTCCAGACCGGCTATCCTGCGGCCTGGTATGCCAGCACGACGTTTGCCGGAGACCCGGTTGCCGCGCGCATGCGCATGGGCCGCGTGATCGGTCCGAATGCCCTGCTGCTCACGGGCGCCGTGGACCTGGCCTTTGCTGCCAACCCGGCGCCGGCGGCGATGCCCGTCGGATCGTGGAACGTGGTGACCGCGCTGGATAGCCAGGGCGCGATTCGCGGCCATTATGCCAAGGCGCACCTGGTGCCCTATGGCGAATACCTGCCGATGCGCGGGCTGCTCACCCCGCTCGGCCTGTCACGCCTGGTGGCGGGGGATTTCGATTATTGGCCGGGCCCCGGTCCGCGCACGCTGGATTTTTCCAGCCTTGGCCTGCCGCGCGTGGGGGTGCAGGTCTGCTATGAAATCGTCTTTTCGGGGCAAGTGATCGACCGGGCACACCGCCCGGATATCCTGTTCAATCCGTCCAACGATGGCTGGTTCGGCGCATGGGGGCCGCCGCAGCATCTGGCCCAGGCCCGGCTGCGCGCGATCGAGGAAGGCGTGCCCGTGCTTCGTTCCACCACCAACGGCATTTCGGCAGTGATCGATGCGCAGGGCGGGGTGCGTGCTTTCGTGCCGCGCTACGTTGCCGGCCGCCTTGACGGGCTGGTGCCGCCCGCGTTGGCCCCTACGCCATTTTCACGCATGGGCAATGCATTGCCGCTTTTGTGGGCCACAGGTCTTCTTTTGGCCGGCGTGGTTGCCTCGCGTCGCCGCTCGCGCTAGAGGCGCGACATAAAGATTGCTTTATATCGGATATTTTGCCCATGCGCAGCGACTACCTGTTCACTTCCGAAAGCGTCTCCGAAGGCCATCCCGACAAAGTGGCAGACCAGATCAGCGATGCCATCGTCGACCTGTTCCTGGGCAAGGACCCGGAGGCGCGGATTGCCTGCGAGACGCTGACCACCACCAATCTCGTGGTCTTGGCCGGAGAAATTCGCGGGCAGGGCATCATGGATGCCAGCGGCCAGTGGGCACCCGGCGTGCGCGAGGAAGTGGAAGCCGTGGTACGCGCCACGGTCAAGCGCATCGGCTATGAGCAGGACGGATTCCATTGGGAAACCTTCCGCTTTGAAAACAACCTTCATGCCCAGTCCGCCCATATTGCCCAAGGCGTGGATGCGGGCGAGAACAAGGACGAAGGCGCCGGCGACCAGGGCATCATGTTCGGCTTCGCGTGCGACGAGACGCCCGATCTCATGCCGGCGACGCTGGATTACAGCCACAAGATCCTGCAGCGCTTGGCCGATGATCGCCATTCCGGCGCTGCGCCGTTCCTCGAGCCCGATGCCAAGAGCCAGGTGACCTTGCGTTTCAAGGACGGCCGCCCGGCCGCCTGCACCGCGATCGTCGTGTCGACGCAGCACAAGCCGGGGTACGACGAAGGCGCCAAGGATGCCGAACTGAAAGCCTGGGTGAAGCAGGCCGTGGCGGCGGTGATTCCCGCCGAGCTGCTGTCGGACCAGACGATCTATCACATCAATCCCACCGGCAGCTTCGAAATCGGCGGCCCGGATGGCGATGCCGGCCTGACCGGCCGCAAGATCATCGTCGATACCTATGGCGGTGCTTCGCCCCACGGCGGCGGTGCATTTTCGGGCAAGGACCCGACGAAGGTGGACCGCTCGGCCGCTTACGTCACCCGCTATATCGCCAAGAACATCGTGGCGGCGGGCCTGGCCAAGCGCTGCACGATCCAGGTGGCCTATGCCATCGGCGTATCGCAGCCGCTGTCGCTCTATGTCGATACCCACGGCACCGGCACGGTGGACGATGCGGCACTGGAAGCGGCCGTGGAGCACGTCGCGCGGCAGCGCCTGGGCGGCCTCACGCCGCGTGGCATCCGCGTGGGACTGTCGCTCAACAAGCCGATCTATGGCGTGACGGCGGCCTATGGCCATTTCGGCCGCACTCCGCAGGGCGACCTGTTCCCGTGGGAGCGCACCGACTTGGTGGACGATCTCAAGGCGGCACTCGCCTGATCGCATCCGATCGTATTGCCGCGCAAAAGAACAAGCCTGGCCGGCGCCTCGTCGGCCAGGCTTTTTTGTGCGGGTGGATGCCTGCGCGCCGATGCCGCCCGGTCCGACGCTTGATAGAGGGTTTCCAGCGCAGCCCCCCGGATTGACGCGCATTGCCGTTCGCTGGGCGGAACGGCTGCATCGCTCGCTTATGGCCTACCGCAGCGCGGCAATCAGCACGCCGAGCATTGTCCGGCGACGGCGTAATGCGCACTCCTAGGAAAAGTTCGTTACGTACTAAGATTGCTCCAATATGGAGTGAAGTTGTAACGCTAAAACCGGTCCATTGCGCTGATATGGTACAAGATTTCCCTATAACCATGCGGTGAATGTCAAATTTGGCACTAAATTATTCATTATAATGAATATTGTTCTGAAATTTGTGCTTGCCCTTTCCTGTAACCGAAAATCTATGCTTGGTGATTTTCGACCATTTTGGCGTTTGTTGCCGGGGCGGCGTCTGGAAACTCTTTACATTCTGCCATAGAGTGCAGCGCACAATGTGTGGCTCGGGAATGATCTCGGGCCGGGGGTTCGGGTTGCGATTTCGAACGGCGGCGCTGGCAGGATGCGGGCGCTGTAGCGGTCTGTGATGACGCTTAGGGGGCGGCTTTGAACACGAGTATCGCATTGGTACGGCAGGAATTTGCTCCCGAAGCGGCCGATGTGCAATCGGTACCGGGTGGCGATGCTGCATCCAGGGTGGTTATCCGTGTGCTGGATATCGTGCTGGCGTCGGCCCTGCTTGTGTTTCTGGGGCCGATGATGCTGCTGATCGCGGTCTGCACTTATGTCGCAGATCCTGGGCCGATCCTCTTTGCCCATCGGCGCGTGGGCTATCGCGGGCAGGTTTTTGCGTGCCTCAAGTTCCGCTCGATGGCGGTCAACGCGGCAGAACGATTGCAGGATTTGTTGGAGCGCGACCCGGTTGCGCGCGAGGAATGGGCGCGCGACCACAAGCTGCGCGACGATCCCCGCATCGTCGGGATCGGGCGCTTCCTGCGCAAGTCCAGCCTCGATGAATTGCCGCAGCTGTTCAATGTCTTGCGCGGCGAAATGAGCCTGGTGGGGCCAAGGCCGATCGTGGCGGAGGAGATTGAGCGCTATGGCCGCTATTTCGCCCGTTATTGCGACGTGAAGCCGGGCATCACGGGCTTGTGGCAAGTCAGTGGCCGCAACGATGTCACCTATCGTCGGCGGGTTGCCATCGATGTGAAGTACGCAGCCATTCATTCGGTCGGCCTTTACTTCAAGATCCTTGCGCTAACCGTGCCGATGGTCCTGATCTCGCGTGGAAGCTATTGATCGTGGCGGCGATCGATCCATACCGTAGGGGCAGGGGACGGGGATGACGTCGTTCTACGATGCAACATCCCTTGCCCTGTTTGCGGCGCTGGCGATGGTGATGTTCCGCCTTGTCCGCGAAGGACATCCCTGGGGCCCCATGCAGATGGCGGAATGCCTGGCCGTTGCCATCGGCTGCGCATTGTCCAATGCCCTGGGCAATGCCGGGCAGCATGTGCTGGCGGGCGTGACACTGCTGTTCCTGGGCGGCTTCGTCTTCCATCTCGCGATGCGGCTGGGGCAGCCAAACGCATGAGGGCGGCTGCGAACAGCCTTGCCCGACACGGCGCGATGCCCATGGCGGCGGCGGTCATGGTGGCCGGGCTGGCAGCCCTGCTGCTATCTGGCGCGGCGCCCAGTGGCATTGCCGATGCCGAACTGCGCAGTGCGTTGGCCCGCGCACCAGGTTGGAACGAGACGTTCGCTTCCCGTCCTGCCGCGCCCGAATGGATTCGCGGATACAGCCCCTGGCCTGAAACGATTGGCAACCGCATCCTGCTCAATGGGGAAGTGCAGGTCTATATCGACAAACCCTATCTGAACCGGGATCTGCTGGAATGGAAACCCGGCCAGGTACGCCTGGTGGCCGAGCGCATGACGCCTGCCGATCGGGCGGCCATCGATGCGCGTATCGCCCGGGAAAAGCCCAGCGCCCGCGCGGCGGCGGCACTTGGCAACGCAACCTGGGTTTCGACGCTGCTGAAATCGAGCCGGTCTTTCCAGTACGGCTATATCGAGGCAGAGATTTCAAGCGATCTTGACCCCAGCGCCTGGCCGGCTTTCTGGATGCTGCCGGCCAAATGGGGCTGGCCGCCCGAAATCGACATTCTCGAGATACCGGGCGACCGTATCGCACACCAGACACTGCATTCGCTTCCCGGCGATCCCCCGCCCCATCCCACCGTGCGGACTCAGACAGGGCCAGCGTTTCACAGCTACGGCATGCTGTGGCGGCCTGATTTCATCCGGTTTTTCATCGATCGCAAGCCCACGGCCTGCTTCCGTACACCGGCCGACATGCACCAGCCGATGTATCCGCTGCTCAACCTTGCAGTAGGGGGCTGGGCCAAGGCGCCGGGGCGGAGCACGCCCGCGCGGCTGGTGATGGACGTTCGCACCGTGCGGTGGTGGTCGCTGCCCGAAGCAAGCGCGGCGGCAGGTGCTACCGCGCCGCCCGGCTGCGCGGGGTAGCGCCATGGTCCCACGCGATTCCAGGCTGGCGCGGTTGTGCCTTGCGCCCCTGATAACCGGCCTCGCCATGACCGGCGGCGCGCCGGCGCGGGCGGATGTTTCGGGTGCGATCAATGCCGGCTTCTCGGCCGACGACAACGTGTTCCGGTTGGGACCGCAACAGGCCGCGCCCGGGGAAGGGGGCCGG
>Ga0065704_10000272_pt1 | contig 58483 bp, 51 predicted proteins | sample SwiRhicommuniRL2_FD_59091 | JGI IMG/M metagenome (GOLD analysis project Ga0065704, IMG submission 59091) | Switchgrass rhizosphere bacterial communities from Rose Lake, Michigan, USA - RL2 v2 (version 2) | ecosystem: Host-associated > Plants > Roots > Rhizosphere > Soil | place: East Lansing, MI | reverse complement strand
CCCGCGCCTTGCCCTTGGGCTCGATCACCCGCAGGCGCGGCGGCGGGCTGGCATCATCGGGCTGCCAGCTATCGGGGATGGCCAGGACATGGCCTTCATCGATTTCCACCACGCGCAGCACCGTCACCTTGGGCACGCCGCCCATGGCATGGAACGCAGTGCGGTTGCCGTCGATCAGCCCCTCTTCGGCCATGTCCTTGAGCAAGGCCTTGAGCGCGATCTTTTCGGTGCCCTTGAGGCCAAAAGCCTTGGCAATTTCGCGCTTGCCCGCCGCTTCCGTGCTTTGAGCGATGAAGTCGAGCACCTGCTGGCGCGAAGGGAGTCCCTGGGGAAATTTGGTCTTGACCATTCTTGCGCATGTGGGCGTTCGGGCGAAAAAGCGCAACCTTTGCTGCGCGCATCATGCCGGATGCAATACGACCACTTTCGTGTCCGGCCGATCGGCGGGAATCCAGGTGAACTGGCGGAACGCCAGGTGCCCGTCCCAGGGGTGATCGAAACGGCGAACGCCCCCTTCGCGGCCCTGCACCACTTGCTCGTCCCACAGCACGGCAAATTCTACGCTTTCCCCCCGCAGATCGGCCACCAGGCGTTCGCTCACGGGGTCGGCGTGGCGGCCGGCGTGATCGGCGCGAAATTCGGCAATCAGGCGGCGGGCGCGCTCGTGCCAATCGGGCAGCATCGCGCGCGCTTCAGCCCGCAGGAACATGTAGCGCAGCAAGTTGCGCTCACCCAGTTCGTCAAGCCAGCCTGGAAACAGGCGTTCTGCGGCGGCATTCCAGCAGGTGGCGCGCCAGGTGCGATCAAGGCCATAGGCCGGACCAGGCGCGAAATCGACCAACGTGCGCACGGAAGCCGGCGCTTGTTCCAGCGCGACGGCCATGGGCGCTTCGGGATCGAGCCGGCCGGCCAGCTCGAAAAGATAGGCGCGCTCTGCCACCGAGAGCGCCAATGCGCGCGCGAGACGCGCAAGGGCGTGGGGCGAAGGATTCGCTTCGCGCCCCTGCTCCAGCCAGGTGAGCCAGGTGGTGCTGATGCCGGCACGGATCGCCAGTTCCTCGCGCCGCAGACCAGGCGTGCGGCGGCGCCCATTTCCTTCAGCCGGGCTGCGTTCGCGCATGGCGCGCAGAAAGCGGCCCAAGTCTTGTCGCGTGTCATTCATGGCAGCGCTTATAACAGGATAAATGCCAATCTTGTAACAGGGTAAATCGCGGTTCAGACGGATCGCGAAAGGACAGATCATGACCAGACCCAACCACGATGACCACGCAGATGCCCAGTTCGGCAGCCGCGCCGCCGCTTATGTTTCCAGTGCAGTTCACGCCCACGGAGCAGACCTGATGCGCATCGCCAGTGCCTGCGCGGAACGCAAACCAGCGCGGCTGATCGATATCGGCACCGGCGGGGGGCATGTCGCCTATGCCGCCGCGCCCCATTGCGGCGAAGTGATTGCCACCGATCTTTCGCCGCGCATGCTGGAAGCCGTCGCAGAAGAAAGCGCACGCCGCGCCCTGTCTAATGTGATCACGTGCGTGAGCGCGGCCGAAGCGCTGCCCTTTGCCGACGGCTATGCCGATGCCGTGGCCAGCCGCTTTTCCGCGCACCATTGGAACAGCCTGACGCGCGGACTGGCCCAGGCACGGCGGGTGTGCAGCGCCGGCGGGCTTGCACTGTTTTCCGATATTGTCGCCCCGGCCAGCGCACTGTGCGACACGCATTTGCAGACAATGGAATTGCTGCGCGATCCTTCTCACGTGCGCGATTACAGCATGGCCGAATGGACGACAGCCCTGGGGCAGGCAGGCTTTGCCATAGCCGCGATCATGCCGGGCCGCCTGCGCATGGATTTTGCCCAATGGACCGCACGCATGGACACGCCCGTTCCGCTTGCCGCCGCCATCCGCCAGTTGCAGCAAGAGGCGCCGCGTGAAGTGCAGGAGCACTTTGCCATCGAACCCGATGGCAGCTTCACCATCGATACGCTGTTGATCGAGGCTGTGGCGACCTGATCAGTTCCGCTCGTCCAGCGGTGGCGGCCCATAGCTATTGGTGCCAGGAGTGGACGGGCGCGCCGCCAACGCGACCAGGAGCGCCAAGGCGAGCCAGCCCAGCGCGGTAGCCGACCAGTTGGTTTCGCGCAGCATCATGCCCGGTTGGCGCACGCTGCTTTGCATCACCGCCATAGTGTGCGCCACTTGCCACGGTGCCGAGGCCAACGCCAGAGCATAAGGCACGCCGGGCAGCATCACGAACCAGCCCGAAAGCCCGGCATCGTGCAGGCGGCGAACCAGGCTGGCCACCAGCATGGCCACCGTTACCACGCCCACGACAATGCCCACTACCATCAGTTGCGGCAGGGCGGCGGTGATATTGGCCTGCACCGCCGTCGCAGTTGTCTGAGGATCGGCGCTGTTGCGCGCTGCTTCAACGGCCGTGGCCATCGTGCTGCGCATCAGCGGCACAGTCACGAGCGTGCCGATAATCCAGCGCAGCAGTATGAGGAACAAGGCGTAATACCAAAAGGTCTGCCGGGCATCGCGGCCGTTCAGGTTAAAGAGATTGCGCAATCCGTGCTTGATGGCGTTTGGCATCGATCTCTCCCAGGGGTGTGCGTCAATCCTTGCCTTGCGGGCCGAACCCGCCGCCGGGCAGCGCCGATGCCACCGGGCTCGCGCTGCCATCGGCGGCAATCGCGCTGACACCGAAGAACCAGTCGTCGCCACGAACGTCGGGCAGTGTAATTTGCGTTTGTGTGGTCTGCATCACCGGCCGTGCTGGCCAACCTGGTGCATCGGTGCGGCGCTGCCACACGGCATAGCGGGCAGCGCCAGGCACCGGCTTCCACGAAATCTCGGTGAATGTCTGTACGGCTGCCTTGACCGTGGCGACAGGGGGCAACGGCGCGCGGGCCAGAGCGGCAAGGCCCGCTACATTGAGACGCGCGACCTTGGCGAGGTAGGCAAAGTCCATCGCCTCGATCGTGTCGCCATAGGGGCGGCCGTGCTCGGTGCGCAGATCCTGGTGCTGGCGGTCGTAGTTCTCCACCGCCACGGAAAAGCGCACGGCGGGATAGCCCAGGGCCTCGAACGGCAGGTGATCGCCGCCCCGGCCCATGCGATCCGCGCGCCAGACCTGGCGGACGGCGAGGCCGGTCTTTGCTGGATCGGTGAGACTCGCCAGCCAGCGAGAGAGATTGCGCGAAGGGCTGTCGTTCTCGCCGCCGATGGCGCGCTGCGCGCGGGCAAGCGCGGCATCGCCATCGGCGCGCGGTCCTTCGGAAAAGACGCGGACGTGGCTATCGTCCACCAGCCCGTCAGAACCGCGCGAGTTGCCCACGATGTCGTTGTTGAACATGGCTTTGACCGTCCAGCCCTGCGCCTTGGCATAGTCAGCCAGCAGCTTGCCGCCATAGAGGCCCTGCTCTTCCCCGCTGAGCACGGCATAGACGATCGTGGTGGGGAACTTGCGCTGCGAGAGCACCCGAGCGGCTTCGAGCACCAGCGCAGTACCCGAGCCATCATCGTTCGCACCGGGCGCATCGGCGGTGATGTTCATCACGTCGCTCACGCGGCTGTCGATATGGCCGGCCACGATCACCACTTCGTTGGGACGTTCGCTGCCGCGCTGGATGGCCACGACATCGACGATCTTGGTGGGCGTGGGCAGGCGTTCGCCGGTGACTGTGGTTTCAGGCGTGACGATGGTGAGGCACTGGCCGCAGGCGGCGCTGTTCGCTTCGAACTGCGCCTTGGCCCAGGCGCGTGCGGCGCCGATGCCGCGCTTGGGATCGGTGGGCGAGGACATGGTGTGGCGCGTGCCGAAGCTGACCAGGGTTTCCACATCGGCCTTGAGGCGCTGGGGAGAAACCTCTTGTGCGTGCAGCGGGAGGGCCAGGACGATGAGCGGAAGGGAGAGGAGTGCGCGCGTCATGTGGCGCAGGGTAAACGATATTTTGTGGGGTGTAAGGGGGTAACATGCCCTCCCGTAACATGCCCTCCCCCAGCCCCTCCCGCTTGCGGGAGGGGAGTTTGGGATAAAGCCGCTCCCGCAAGCGGGAGGTCATTATTAAGAAGCCCCTCCCGCTGTGGGAGGGGTTTGGGGAGGGCGTGTTGGACTACAACCCGCTCAATACGAGCGCGCGATGTAGATCGTTTCCACCGCCGGTTCGCCCGTGAACGGACACGTACCCGAAGGCGCCGGAGCATCGAGCGGGCTGTTGCGGATCGTGAGCTTGAGCGCTTTCAATTGCTCCACCACCTTGTCGAGCGCCGGCCCGGTGGGACGCGACCAGCCCAGTTCCACCCAGCCGGGGAACTTGCGGTCCTCGGCGAAATAGGCAGCAAGCCCATCGAGATCGGTCACGCCGCGCTCGATCTGCGCGTCGCGGCGGGCAGCGGCTTCGGCAAACAGCGCGGCCTGGATCGCTTCCAGTTCGGCAGCGGCGCTGGCGACGAAATCGTCCCTGGCCTGCCCCACGAAGTTGACCTTCCCATCCTCGCGCCACAGGCGATCGCGGCGGACAGCCGAAACCTGGCCGTTTTCCGCGTCGCGGCCGCCGATTTCGAGGACGAGCGGCACGCCTTTCTTGACCCAGGCCCAGCGCTTGGCCGTTGCCTTGCCGGGGCGCTTGTCGAGCAGCACGCGCACCTTTTCGTCGAACGCGCTGAGCTTGATCAGCGCCTTGCGCAGGTCTTCACAGTAGGCGAGCAGTGCCTCGTCGCCTTCGTTGTCGCGCAGCATGGGCAGGATCACGATCTGGTGCGGCGCCACTTGCGGCGGCGTGCGCAGGCCATCGTCATCACCATGCGTCATGATCACGCCGCCGATCAGGCGGGTTGAAACGCCCCATGACGTGGTGTGGCACAGCGCCTGCTGGCCTTCCTTGTCCTGATAGCGGATGCCGGCAGCCTGCGAGAACGTGGTGCCCAGATAGTGCGAGGTGCCGGCCTGCAGCGCCTTGCCGTCCTGCATCATCGCCTCGATCGAGAACGTCTCGACCGCGCCGGGGAAGCGTTCGTTCTCCGGCTTGGGGCCAGCGACGACCGGCATGGCAAGGACATCTTCCGCAAAGCCGCGGTACATTTCGAGCGCGCGCAGCGTTTCCGTCATCGCATCGGCCTCGTCCGCGTGAGCGGTGTGGCCTTCCTGCCAGAGGAACTCGCTGGTGCGCAGGAACATGCGGGTGCGCATTTCCCAGCGCACGACATTGGCCCACTGGTTGGTCAACAGCGGCAGATCGCGCCACGATTGCACCCAGCGCGCCATGGCCGCGCCGATCACGGTTTCCGAGGTAGGCCGCACGACCAGCGGCTCTTCCAGCTTGGCTTCGGGATCGGGCATCAGGCCGCCCTTGGGATCGGCCACCAGGCGATGGTGCGTGACCACGGCCATTTCCTTGGCAAAGCCTTCCACGTGGTCGGCTTCCTTGGCGAAGTACGACAGCGGGATGAACAACGGGAAATAGCAGTTGTCGACGCCCGCTTCCTTGATGCGCGCGTCCATCAGCTTCTGGATGCGTTCCCAGATGCCATAGCCCCACGGCTTGATCACCATGCAGCCGCGCACGCCGGATTCCTCGGCAAGCTCGGCTTCGGCGATCAACGCCTGATACCACTGGGCAAAGTCTTCGTCGCGCTTGACCGGCAGCGCGTGCTTGATCTTGGGCTGGTTCATGCCCTGCCGGTTAGCCGGTGCGGCGGATCGGGGCAACGCCCCAATGCACACGCGCCGGCAAAAATGGGCCGGTGCCGCGCAGAAAATGCGCTAGCGCGCATTTTCCAAACGGAATCTCACTTGCCCAACTGCTCCAGCTTCTTCTGCATTTCGGCCATCTGCTTGCGCAGTTCCGAAAGCTCGCCCTCGCCGCTCGCCGGGGTGGTGCCGGCCGGTTTTTCGTCTTCGCGGCCCTGCGTGGCGCCGGGCACGAAAGCGGCCGCAGCGGCCTTGAACATCTCCATGTTGCGCTGGGCGATCTGCGCCAGCGGGTTGGAGCCGATCGAATCCTCGATCGCCTTGCGCAGCTTGTTCTGGTTCTCGCGGAAATGCTCCATCGAGGCTTCCAGATAGCCGGGCAGCAGCGCCTGCATCGAATTGCCATACATGGCGATCAGCTGGCGCAGGAAATTGGTGGGCAGCATCTGCTCGCCCGTGGCTTCCTCTTCCATGATGATCTGGGTGAGGATCGAGTGCGTCAGATCTGCACCGCTTTTCGCGTCGATCACTTTGAACTCGACATTGTCCTTCACCATCTGGGCGAGGTGGTCGAGCGTGATGTAGCTGGATGTCCGCGTGTTGTAGAGACGGCGGTTGGCGTACTTCTTGATGATGACGGTATCGCCGTCCTTAGCCTGATTTGCCATTTTTATCGGACCCCCGCTGGGAATGTTACCGATGATTAGCAGATGCAGTATGTGCGGCGCAATATGAGATGATCAATACGCCGGTAACGCTTTTTCGCGCAAAAACCGGCTGCCCAGCAAGGTGAGCAGTTCATATTGGGACAATCCACTGATTTCAGATGCTTGGGGCAGATCGTAGAGCAAATCCAGCCAATCGCCCTCGGCCAAACCCGGTGCAGCGGTCGCGTCCACAATGGTCATATCCATCGAAACCCGGCCGATAACGGGCAAGACATTGCCCTGCCACTGCAATTTTCCCCTGCCCGACCATGCGCGCAGATAGCCGTCGGCATAGCCCAAGGCGATCACGGCCGCCAGTATGGGCCGATCGGCGGTGAACGTGGCGTTGTAACCGACCTTGTCTCCCAAGGAGAGGTGACGCATCTGGATCACGGCGGCCTGTGGACGGGCAACCTGGGTGATTACCCCAGCCAGTTCGCTGCGCACAATGCCGCCATAGAGTGCAATGCCCGGCCGCGTCAGATCCGCATGCCATGGCGCGCCCAGGGCAATCCCGGCGCTGTTTGCAAGGCTATAGCGCCGCGCTGGAACCTGGGCGCGGACGGCGTTGAAGTGGGCGAGTTGCTGCGCATTTTGCGCCACGTCTTCGTCTGCGCTGGCAAGGTGGGAAATGCAGCAGTCTATGTCCAGCCCGGCAAGCGCGGGATCGCCCAGGTCGGCCAGCGGCAGGCCCAGGCGATTGATTCCGGTATCGACCATCAGGTCGCACTGGCCTCCGCCGCTTTCCTGCCAGCGGCGTATCTGGGCCAGTGAATTGAGCACGGGCGTCACCCCGGTTGCGCGGGCATAGGCAAGGTCTGCCGCATTCATCGGCCCGTGCAGCACATGGATCGATGCTGGCGCAGCATGGGGCAGCACATCGGGAACTTCCGACCAATGCGCCACGAACCAATCACGGCAGCCGGCCTGGGCCAGGATGGGCACGACGCGTGCCGCGCCCAGGCCATAGGCATCCGCCTTCACCGCCGCGCCCGCCGCCGCAGCTCCGCTCAATCGATCGAGCGCGCGCCAATTGCCTGCCAGCGCCTGGGCATCGACCGTCAACCGCAGGGCGGCAGGTGGCGGGGGCACGGCGGCGGTAACAGGTTCGGCAAGAGACAAGGCAGCATCGTTTCCGTAATTTGGCATCAAGCAGGCCGGTCAGGCCGGTTCGTCCTGTGGCAAGCCGCCTTTGAGGCCCCACATAGAGACCAGGAATGCGACCAGCACGACAACCCAAGTGTACCACAATCCGGCATAAGGATCGCCCGTCTTGGCGATGATGAGTGTGGATAGAAACGGCAGGAACCCGCCAAAATAGCCGGTGCCGATATGATAGGGGATGGAAAGCGAGGAATAGCGGATGCGCGGCGGGAACATCTCGCACAGGACGGCTGCGACAGGACCATAGGTGGCGCCCGACAATGCCATGAGGCCGATGAGCATGAGCACGACCAGAGCGGCGCGGCCGGGCGTGGGGGTAATCCGATCAAGGTTATAGCCCGCCTTGGCCAGCAGGCCCTCCAGCGCCTTGCCGCGCGCCTTCTTGTCGGCCCAGGGATAAGCGTCGAGCGGCAGGCGCGCCGCACCGGCATGCAGGGTAAGGACCGGCGCACGTTCCAGCCGATAGGAAACACCCGTGGCGGTGAGATCGGACAGCAACTTGCCGCAAGCCCCCGGCTGGTCTGCGGCAAAGGCATCGAACTGGCAATCGGGACCCGATACCACCACCGGCAGTTCGCGCGCCTGCCGTGCCAGACGGGGATTGGCCAGCGCGCCGATGCCCCAGTAGAGCGGAAACAGCAGCACCAGCGTGGCCAGATAGCCCCAGACGATCGGCGCCTTGCGCCCGATCTTGTCCGACAAATGCCCAAACAGGAGGAACGAACCCACGCCGAACAGCGCGGCAATGCCCACGATCACTTCGGCCGCGGTTTCGTTCATGCGCATGGCCGTTTTCAGGAACGTGAGGCTGCTGAACATGGCGGTGTACCAGATCACCGTCAGCCCCGCCGCAATCCCGAACAGCGCCACCAGCAGGCGCTTGCGATTGCCGGGCGCCGTGAAGGATTCCACGAAGGGATTGCCGGCCAATTCGTTTTCGGCCTTCATCGCCTGGAATACCGGGCTCTCCGACAGTTTCATGCGCATCCACAGCGAGATCGCCAGAAGCCCGAGACTGAGCACGAACGGTACGCGCCAGCCCCATGCCGCCCAGATGGCGGGGCCAAAGGCGGCCTTGCAGGCCAGCACGACGACAAGGCTGAGAATGAAGCCGCCCACCACGCCGGCCTGGATGAAACTGGTGAAAAAGCCCCGGCGCCCCGGCGCGCTGTGTTCCGCCACATAGACCGCCGCGCCGCCATATTCGCCGCCCAATGCCAGGCCCTGCACCACGCGCAGCAGGATGACGAGCGCGGGCGCGGTATAGCCGATGCTGGCGGCCGACGGCACCAGGCCGACGCCGGCCGTGGCCACGCCCATCAGCGCGACCGTGGCCAGGAACGTGTACTTGCGGCCCAGCCTGTCCCCCAGGAAGCCGAACAAGACAGCGCCGAGCGGGCGAAAACCGAAGCCTACGGCAAAGACCAGCCAGAACAGCAACAGTTCGAGCGTGGCATTGCCGGTGGGAAAGAAAGCCTTGGACAGGATCGTGCCGAGGGTGCCGTAGATAAAGAAATCGTACCATTCGAACACGGTGCCGGCGGCACTGGCGGCAATGACCAGCCGCAGGTCGGCCGGCGTCGGCTCCGCTTGAGTGGCGTTCATGATACGAAAAATTCCCCCGGAGTTCTGTCTATCGGGGTCCAGCCTTAGCCTGCCTTGGCAGGCTTCGCCAGCGCCGCCAGCGCGGCGTCCCAGGCCAGCATGATGGCCCCGTGGCGCCCAGGATAATCCCGCGCCTTGCGCAACAGGGCAATGCCGGGCCAGTCCGGCTCTTTGTCCGCACCGGCAAGCCAGGCACCGAGTTGCGCGCGCGCCATGGAAATGTCTGTGAGAGTGCAGCCGATGGCGGCGGCGGCAAAGACCTGCGCTGCCGCCTGGCCGACGGCGCAGGTGTGCGGGCGCAGGCCCAGGGCGGATATGGCGCCGTCCTCGTCCACCGACAGACCGATCGCCAGTGTGCTGCCGCAGGCGCGCGAACGGGCATCGCCCACACAAGGCAGCGCATCGTTCCAAGGCCACTGCGCCAGTTGCATGGCGGCGGGCAGGAGTTCGGGATAGAGCGCGGTGACCGACACGATCAGTCCGCCGGAGCGGTATGCTTGCGGCGATGGGCGGGCTTCTTGTGCGCCGGGGTGGGCTTGGCCGCCGGGGCATCTGCGTCAGCGTTTGCGTCTGCCGACTGGGCAGCTTCCTCGCGGCGCTGGGCAATCATCGAGACGAGTTCCTCGCTTGCGGCATTGAGGAACGGGTACGTGCGCGCCGCCGTGATCCATTCCGGGCGGCCCTTTACGCCCCAGACCACGTCATAGGCAAAGACCACCAGCGAGAAGCCCAGGACCATCAGGATCGCGCCTTTTACCGCGCCAAAGCCAAAACCGAGCAGGCGGTCGATCGGGCCCAGCATCGAATCGCGACTGGCCGCGCCGAGCCGGCGCGCGATCAGGCGCATGAGGCCCCAGGGCACGATCATCAACAGGGCATAGGCAAGCACGCCCGCGCCGGTATCGGTCTTGAGATGGGGTTTGAGCGCCTCTGTCAGCGGCTCCAGGCCATAGTGCACGGCCAGAAGCACGATACACCAGGCTGCAAGCGAGAGCACTTCTTCCACGAAGCCGCGAAAGAATCCGCCGATCGCGCCGACCGCGACGACCAGAAAGACAACATAATCGAAGCCGGTCATGCCTTGCCGATTAGGCCCCGCTCATCACCCGGTCAACGAGATTTGGCAGCAGTCTGATCGGTGAATAGCGCAGGCCTTCAACCTTTTCGGCAGCGCCATCGGGGCCGTGGAGCTGCTGGAAACCCAGCTTGGCGGACTCGCGCAGGCGCACGCCGGCGTGAGCGACGGGCCGCACTTCACCCGCCAGCGAAACTTCACCGAACCACGCCGAGCCCGCCGCCAAGGGGCGATCGGCCAGCGCGGAAACCAGCGCGGCGGCGACGGCCAGATCGGCAGCGGGGTCTGTGAGGCGATAGCCACCCGCAACGTTGAGATAGACTTCGGCGGAGGAAAAGGAGAGGCCGCAACGCGATTCGAGGACGGCCAGCAACATGGCAAGGCGCCCTGAATCCCAACCCACGACCGCGCGGCGCGGCGTGGCGCCGCTGGCCAGGCGCACGGTGAGAGCCTGGATTTCGACGAGCACCGGCCGCGTGCCCTCCAATGCGGGAAAGACCGCGCTGCCGGGCACCGGCTCTTCCCGGCCGGACAGGAACAGCAGCGAGGGATTGCCCACTTCCTCCAGCCCGGCCCCGGCCATGGCGAATACGCCGATCTCGTCCACCGCGCCGAAGCGGTTCTTGATCGCGCGCAGGATGCGATACTGGTGGCTACGCTCTCCCTCGAAGCTCATCACCACATCGACCATGTGTTCGAGCACGCGCGGCCCGGCGATAGAGCCGTCCTTGGTGACATGGCCAACCAGCACCAGCGCCACGCCGTTTTCCTTGGCATAGCGGATCAATTCGAACGCGCAGCCGCGCACCTGGCTGACGGTGCCGGGGGCACCCTCGATCTGGTCGGAATGCATGGTCTGGATCGAATCGATCACCAGCAGCGCGGGCGGCTCCATCGTGCCCAGCGTGGTAAGAATGTCGCGCACCGAAGTGGTGGATGCCAGGCGGATCGGCGCCTTGCCCAGCCCCAGGCGATCGGCGCGCAAGCGGATCTGGTCCGACGCTTCCTCGCCACTGATATAGACGACGAGGCCACCGGCGTTGGCGATGCAGGCGGCTGTTTGCAGCAGCAGGGTGGATTTGCCGATGCCGGGATCGCCACCCATCAGGATCGCCGAGCCGGGAACGAGGCCGCCACCCAGTGCGCGGTCAAACTCTGCCAGGCCGGTCTTGCGCCGCTGCGGCAGCGCGATAGGGCTGTCCAGCGACACGAACTGCACCGCGCGCCCGCCGCTCGACAAATCGTGCTTGGCCGAAAAGACCGTCTGCGGCGCTTCTTCCGCAAGGGTATTCCATTCGGCGCAATCGGGGCATTGCCCCTGCCAGCGCGGGGAAACGCTGCCACAGGCCTGGCAGATGAAACGACGTTTGGGCTTTGCCATGGCCTCGCGCTAACGCGAACAGAGCGGGAACGCAAGCGGCGCTTGCAGCCAAATCGGCATCATTCGCCGAACGTGGAACGTTGCGCCGCTTCCACTTCCTCAAGGTAGCGGCGGCGGGCATGGCGCTCGGTGATCACCCCCTGCACCACGCCCACGCCATCGACCACGGCAATTTCGTCGGCCGCAAATTCATCGAACAGGGCGAGCACGGCCTTGATCCCGGCCGTCGGCGCCAGTGTCACATCGCACAGCGTGGCGAGGGTATGCAGGCGCGTTTCGGGTGCAAGATCGGGACGATAGGCCGCTGCAGTAGCCATGATGCCGCGATAGCGACCACCCTCATCGACCAGGATGGCCTTGCTGGCCGAGCCGAGCGGCATGCGGGTGCGGAACTCGGCGACAGTCAGGTCTTCGGGCATCGAGACCCAGTCGCGCCGCATGATCCGCCCCGCCGACAGGTTGAGCATCCAGCCGATGTCGCGAGGGCCGCGAATGTTGCTGCCGCGCACATGGAGGCGCCAGGTGGAGAACGAATAGCCAAAGGCCTCGCGCGTCAGCGTTCCAGAGACCAGCGCCGCTGTCAGCACGACACCCATCAGCGCGAAATCGTGGGTGATTTCCAGCATGAGCATGGCCAGCGTCATCGGGCCACCCACGATCGACACGCTGAGCGCGGCCATGCCCACAAGCGCGGCATCGGTGGGATCGAGCGCGAGGCCCGGCACCAGCTGCCCGGCGATGATGGAAAAGGCCTGTCCCACCACCGAGCCCAGGAACAGCGAGGCAAAGAACAGGCCGCCGCGAAATCCGCTGGACAAGGCGACGACGCAAGCGGCGATCTTGGCGAGCAACACGATGCCGAGGAAATCGAGGCCGGGCCGCAGCGCCAGATTGAGATGGAGCGCGCCATGCCCGGCAGACAGCGATTGCGGGGTGAGCAACGCCAGCGGGATCAGCAGAAACCCGCCCAGGATCGGCCGCCAGCGCGACAGCCATTGATAGCGCGCCAGGGCAAGCTCCGCCGCCGTGACCAATCGCATGACCACGATCCCGACCACCGCAGCGGCCAGCCCCAGCACGCCATAGGCAAGATAGTGATCGAACGAGAGGCTGCGTCCGACAGCCGTGGTGGCGATCAGCCAGGGTTCGCTGCCCATCAGGCGCGACATGCCTGCCGCCGCAAGCGCTGCGGCGATCACCGGGGCCACCGCGCCAGGAACGAAGGAGCCGATGACAATCTCGAACGCGTAGAAAGCCCCGGCCAGCGGCGCGTTGAACGCCGCACCCACCGCGGCACCGGCCCCGGCACCGACCAGGGTGCGCAAGTCGTTGCGGCGCAGTTTCATCGCCTGGCCCAGCACGCTGGCCATGCCGCCACCCATCTGGGCATAGGCGGCCTCAAGCCCGACCGAGGCGCCAACGCCGTTGGAAATGACCGTTTGCCCGGCGATGATCAGGTTGTCTGCCGGCGGAATCCGCCCGCCGTGCAGCGCATTGGCTTCCACCACGTCGACCAGCGGGCGATTGCGGCGGCGCAGCCAGCGCGCCCACAGGGCCAGGGCGGCCCCGCCCAAGGGCAGGGCGAGAAGGCGCCAGGGGTGGCGAATTTCGGCCAGCGCGCTCAGGCGATTCCCTTCAAGGCCGTAGAGCACCTGCTGCATGGCATGGGCAACGAACGCCAGCACGCTGGTGGAAAAACCAGCCAGCGTGCCGGCCAGCGCCGCCAGGACGATGAAAGCAGCCTCGCGCTCGCGCAGCACGCGGCGCAGGCGCACCACGAGCTTGATCCACACTGAATTGATAATGTGGGAAAGGCGGCGCTGCGACGGGGAATACGGCATGGATCAACCCGCCATCGAAAGCCGGAACCGCGCGGCCGGAAAGTGGTGCCCCTGGCCCGACTCGAACGGGCACATCTTTCGATAACCGATTTTGAGTCGGTCGCGTCTACCATTCCACCACAGGGGCACTGCAGCTTGCCGGGGCGCTGTAACCGCCCCGGCAAAAAGGTTCAAGCCCAACTCAACCCTTGATTGCGGTTGCCACCAGCTTGTGCAGCTTGGAGTGCAGCGCATCGTTGGCCGCCAGCACCGTTTCGTCGCAGATCGCCTGCGAACGGCCGCGATAGTCCGACACGAAACCGCCGGCCTCGCGCACCAGCAGGCACCCTGCCGCAGTGTCCCACGGCTTGAGGCTGCTTTCCCAGAATCCATCGAAGCGGCCTGCGGCCACCCAGGCAAGATCGAGCGAGGCAGCGCCGAAACGGCGGACGCCCGCCACGCGCATGCCGATCTCGTGATAGATGCGCGTCCATTCGCCCATGTCGCCATAGCCAAGGAACGGAATGCCAGTGGCAATCACGGCATCATCGAGATTGCGCCGCGCCGAAACGCGCAGGCGGCGGTCCTGCAACCAGGCGCCACGGGTCTTTTCGGCCCAGAAGCTTTCGTCGGTCATCGGCTGGTAGACCAGGCCGGCGATCACATCGCCCCAGCCCGAACCATCGATCGCAGGTTCCTGCACGGCGATCGAGATCGCGAAATGCGGGATGCCGTGGAGGAAATTGGTGGTGCCGTCGAGCGGATCGACGATCCAGCGCGGCTTGGTCGGATCACCTTCGACGACGCCGCCTTCTTCCATCAGCAAGCCCCAATCGGGGCGTGCGGCGCGCAGTTCTTCGTAGATCGTCTGCTCGGCCGCGCGATCGGCCTTGGACACGAAGTCGGCCGGGCCCTTGCGGCTGACCTGAAGGTGTTCGACTTCGCCGAAATCGCGGCGCAGGCGCGTGCCGGCCTTGCGGGCCGCACGCTCCATCACCCGGACAAGACCGGAAATCGCCATGGGATCAGCCCGCCTTGCCGACGTAGGAACGCTCGTACACATCCACGACGATGCGCGTGCCGCTTTCGATGTGCGGCGGCACCAGGATGCGCACGCCATTGTCGAGAATGGCCGGCTTGTAGGACGAGGAGGCAGTCTGCCCCTTCACCACGGCGTCGGCTTCGACGATGGTGGCTTCCACGGTTTCGGGCAGTTCCACCGAGATCGGGCGCTCGTCATACATTTCGAGCAGCACGGTCATGCCATCCTGCAGGAACGCAGCGGCATCGCCGAGAAGATCGCTGGGCAGCGTGATCTGGTCGTAGGTTTCCACATCCATGAACACCAGGTCTTCGCCCTCGGCATAGAGGAACTGGAAGTCCTTGGTATCGAGGCGCACGCGCTCGACCGTGTCGGCGCTGCGGAAGCGCACGTTGGTCTTGCGGCCATCGATCAGGTTCTTCATTTCGACCTGCATGAATGCGCCGCCCTTGCCGGGCTGCGTATGCTGGGTCTTGGCAACCTTCCAGATGCCTTTTTCGTATTCCAGGATGTTGCCCGGACGGATGTCCACGCCGCTGATCTTCATGATGGAAAGAGCCCTGACCAATGTAGGAAAGCGCGCGCCTTAGCCGAGGTGGCCGATTGCTTCAAGCCGCTGTTGCGTGCTAGCCGGTGCAACCATGACCATGCGCGCCTGCAATGCTTCTCTCGCAGCCCTGCTGATGCTGGGCTTGTCCATGGCTCCCTCGCCGGCCGGTGCCGTTCCCGGTGGTGACCTGGGCACGTTGCACAATGGCCAGTGGCGCTGCGAGTATCCCGGCGATGCCGCCGCCATGCCCCGCCGCGTGGCCGACGATGATTTCCGCATCACGCCCGATTCCAGCTATGCTGCGGCCGATGGCAAGGGCACTGGCAGCTATCTCCTGCTGGGACAGGCGATGACGTTCACGTCGGGCCCGTTTTATGGCCGCAGCTTTCTGGCCCAGGGCCCGAACACCATTTTGCAGCTCGATGCCAAGGGCAAGCGCACCGGTGTGCGCTGCAGCCACAGCGGCGCATTGGGAGGTGGATTTGCCAACGCGCCCGAAGCCGGGGTTAACGGCGCCAACTGACCGGCGCGGTCAAAGCCGGCTGCCCCGCGCCATCCGGCCGTAGGCAAAGGCCACCAAGGCGCCGAACAGGGCAAGGCCCAGCGGCATGGCCCAGGGATTGCTGGCGATCACCGTCATCACATCGGCCTTGCCGCTGCCGGCGACAATCGCGGCAAACACGATGTTGAACAAGCCGTCGCCCACGATCAGGCCCGTGGCGGTCAACACGCCCATGCGCTCTGCCAGCGCGGGATCGGCCTGCCGCAAGGCCCAGCGATTGTAGAGGTGTCCCAGCACCGCGCCCACCACCACGGGCAGCGTGGTGGGCATCGGGAGATACATGCCCATCCCCACGGCCAGTGGGGGCAACGACCCCTTGCCCGTGGCACGCAGGCCTTCATCGATGGCGATGGCGCCTGCACCGATGGCAGCGCCCAGGGCGATGAGGTTCCAATCGAGACCCTGGCCCAGCACACCCTGGATGATGGCTGAAATCAACGCCGCCTGTGGGGCCGCCAAGGCATCGGGCCCGGCGCCGGGCGCGCCGGCAAAACCGAACGTGCCGTTGAGCAGCGTGAGGATCGGCGGGATCACCATGGCGCCGAACACCACGCCCAGGACAAGCGCCACTTGCTGCCGCCACGGCGTGGCGCCCACCAGTTCGCCGGTCTTGAGATCCTGCAGGTTGTCATTGGAAATGGTGGCCACGCCGAATACCAATGCCGTGACGAACAAGGCAAAAGCGACCAGCGCCTTGCCCGCCGCCGGATCGGCCAGGTGGCCGAACAGGGCCAGCATGACGAGGGCTATGCCCAACGCGGCAAGAATGCCGACGCCCGAAATCGGGCTGTTGGACGCGCCGATCAGCCCGGCCATATAGCCGCAGACCGAGGCGATCACCACACCGGCCACGAGCACATAGGCCACCGCCGCCGCCAGCGTGGTGCCCAGGTGATCGGCCACCGGGCCACCGCTGGCGAAATTCGCGAGCAACAGCGCGATGGGCAGCATGAGCACCAGGATGGTGCCGCCCACAAGGCCGATGGGCAAGTCCCGCTCTGTCAGGGCGAGGCCAGCATAGCCTTGTTGCGCGCGGGCGCGATTGGCTGCCAACGCCCCGGCGATGCCACGCACGATCGGGCCGATCACGCGCAGCAGGGTCCAGATCGCGGCCACGCCGATCGTGCCGGCACCGATGAAACGGATCTTGGCGCGGAACACGCCGGAAACAAAGTCAGCCAGTTCGGTTCCGGCCGGGGCGCCGCTGGCGGTATAGATCGGCAGCAGCACGCCAAAGCCGATGACCACGCCGGCCAGGATGGCCAAGCCCACGGCCAGGCCGACCAGATGACCCACGCCGATCAGTGCCAGCGACAGGCCACCGCCTGCCGTGGTGGCGCCACCGGCAAACCGGAAAACGCCGCTGGCTTCCTCGGCCACCAGGCCCAGCTTGGCCAGCAGCGGATAAGCAACCGAAAGGCCAGTGCCGGTGGCAACTGCCGCCAGCCCGCGCCGGTTTTCCTCGATGCCACCCTCGCCCGCACCCACCTTGAGCACTTCGGCGGCGGCAACGCCTTCGGGATAGGGCAAGTCCGATCCCGTCACCAGCGCGCGCCGCAGCGGGACCGAATACATGACGCCCAGGATGCCGCCGATGGCGATGACGGCCATCGATTGCCAATAGGGAAAGCCGGTCCACCAGCCCACCATGACCAGGCCCGGCAGCACAAAGACGATGGCCGACAACGTGCCAGCCGAACTGGCGATCGTCTGGACGATGTTGTTTTCCTGAATGGTCGATCCTGGCAGCAAGCGCAGGATCGCCATGGAAATGACTGCCGCCGGAATGGAGGTGGCAAAGGTGAGGCCGATGCGCAGCCCGAGATAGACGTTGGCTGCCGTGAAGATCACCGTCAGCGCCGCGCCCAGCGCAATGCCGCGCCCCGTCAACTCGCGAGGATTGCTACCGCTTGCCACCACATCCATCCTTCTTGCCTAAGCGCGCGGTGTGGCATGGACTTGGCGCAAAAGGAATAGGATCGGCCCCGAAAGATCAGGCGACAAATTCCACCTTGGTTTGCTGGCTCACCATCTGGGCCAGGCGCGCGACATCCCAGTTCGTCAACCGCACGCAGCCGTGGCTTTCGGTCTTGCCGATCATGGCCGGTTCGGGCGTGCCGTGGATGCCGTAATGGGGCTTGGACAAATCGATCCAGGCCACGCCCACCGGGCTGTTTGGCCCAGGCGGCAGCATGGCGTCAGGCTTCGCATCCGAAACATCCCAGAAAAGCTCGGGATTGAAGTGATACTTGGGATTGCGATCGACGCCGTTGATCTTCCAGTTGCCCAGTGGCAGCGGATCGTGCTGCGAGCCGGTCGTCACCGTGAAGGCGGCAACGGGCTTGTCCTGCCCGTCGTAGACCATGAGCGTTCCGGCGCTGCGGCTGACAACGATGCGTGCGGCGCGGGGCTGGTCGGTGCCAACGCCAAGGTTCGCCAGCGTTTGCCGCCATGCTGCATCGGACACTTGCGCCGGATCGATGGCATCGGCGCCCACATTGGGCACGCGCAGCTTGGCGCCGGCGGCAAAAGGCGCCGCGCCGGGATTGAGCGCGTGAAGCACTTCGGGCGTGGTGTGGAAGCGCTCTGCCAGCTTTTCGTCCAGGCTGGCGTAACCCAGCGATGGCAACTTGGCCTGTGCGGAAGGGTCCTTGGGCAATGGAGCAAAGGCACCGGCGGCAAAGTCTGCAGGAACGGTCACCAGCCGGGTGGCCGGAATGTTGCTTTGCCGGGAAAGAATGGCCCGCGTGGCGTCGTCAAGTTCCCCGCTCACCGTCAGACCGTTGGCTTGCTGAAAGGCGCGAAGGGCATTGCGCGTCGAAGGGCTGATCGTGCCGTCGATCACGGAAGGGGCAAAACCCGCGCGTTCGAGCAGGACTTGCGCCTGCATTTCCGGACGGGGCTGGTCATCGCGCGACGCAGAGGCTTCGCCGGGGCCGGCATCGTGCGATGCCATGCTGTCTGCGCCAGGCAGCGACGCCGTGGCATTCGAGCTGTTACTCGCGCCGTCTTCGGGCGCGGAGCGGTCACAAGCGGCAATGGTCAGGGCGAGAGCAACAAGGGGAAGGAAAGCGGAAGAGGCAAGCCGGCGGTCGCGTGTCATCAAGTCTCCGTGCAAGGGTAATCTGGCCGCTGGACAGCTGACCTGGCGCGGCGTTGCCCCGCCACAACCGACGCGCCTACCGATCGTTCCCGCAGCGCGGGCTCAATCATCGTAGCTCAATCATCGTTGCCGTCGGCATCGTCGGCGCGCAAGTCGCCCAGCCCTTCGGTTTCGCGGGGGGGGGCTTGGCGGATCGCCTGCACGAACGCGGTGACTGCGGCGGCTTCGTCCAAGCCCTGCGGATTGGACCAGATGGCCCGGCTCACGGCCAGGAAATCGGCGCCGGCAGTGACCAGCAGCGGGCAGTTTTCCGGCGTGATCCCGCCGATCGCCACGCACGGCAGTTCAAACACGGCAGACCACCACGCCAGAAGTTCCGGCGTGGCACGGTGCTTGGTTTCCTTGGTGCCGCTGGGGTAAAATGCGCCAAACGCAACGTAATCGGCGCCCGCCTCGCCCGCTTCCATGGCAAGATGGCGGCTACCGTGGCAGGTCACGCCGATCTGGATATCGCGGCCCAGGCGTTCGCGCGCATCGGCCACGCTGCCATCGTCCTGCCCCAGGTGCACGCCATCGGCACCCAGGCGCTTGGCCAGGCTGACGGAATCATTGACGATGAAGGCAACGTCGCGGTCGGCACAGATGCGCTGCAGCGGATCGGCAAGCTTGGCTGCGGCATGATCGTCCACGTCCTTGACGCGGAACTGGAACGCCGCCACCGGCCCGGCATCGAGCGCGCGGGCAAGGCGATCGGTGAAATCACCGCCCACATCGAGCGGCGAAATCAGGTAAAGCTGGCTGGCAAGTTTGGTCATGAAGGCTGCCCCTAACGCTTTGTCAAAGGCGCGTCCATCATTGCGCGCAAGGCGATGGGAACCGGCTGGTGTTGCAGAGCATTGCATGGGTCATGAGGACCCTGCCCCCACTCTTGCCATTGCTGTCGCTGATTGCCATCGGCGCCTGCGCCGCCCTGCCCAACCCGCCGCGCGAAGATGGCTCGGCCCGTCTGGGCGAACCGACGCGTGTCGACCGGTTTACCGTGCGGCCGACGGCAGTGGTGGAAGACAGCCGTTGCCCTGAAAACGCGCGCTGCATCGTGGCTGGCCGGCTGGTGGTGCGCACGACAGTGAACGGCAAAAGCCGCAATCTGGAGCTGGGCAAGCCCGATGTGTCGGGCATCATTCTCGATAGTGCAGAACCGGCCAAGCGCACCGACAGGCGAATCCTGCCGGGCGCATGGCGGTTTCATTTCAGCCCCCTGGCCCGTTGAGCCAGGGCGCCAGGATCAGGCTGCGACGAGCTTCTGGGTGGAGCCGGCGTAGATTTCGTCGATCGCACCACCGAGCGCCGCATCGAATTCCGCGTCGGACATCTGGAAGCGCAGGTCTTCGAGCAGTGCGCGGCTGAAGCTGGCGATGATGCCGCGATTCTTGGCCAGTTCGATGCACGCTTCGGGACGGGCAAAGCCGCCCGACAGCGCAACGACGCGCAGCACCGCCGGGTGATCCACCAGAACGTCGAACGTTCCGGGAACCTTGGGCAGCGACAGCTTCAGCATGACCTTCTTGCCTTCGGGCAGGGCATCGAGCGCCTTGAGGATTTCATCGCGCAGGATGGCATCGCATTCCGCGCGCGTTTCGCTCTTGATGTTCACTTCGGGTTCGATGATCGGCATCAGGCCGCCGGCCAGGATCTGCAGGCCCACTTCGAACTGCTGCTTGACCACGGCCGCGATGCCTTCGGCATTGGCCGAATTGATCACCGAGCGTTCCTTGGTGCCGAACACGCCCAGGGCCTTGGAACGCGCCACCAGCGCATCGAGTTCGGGCATCGGCTTCATCAGCTGGACGCCGTTGGCTTCGTCTTCCAGGCCCTTGTCCACCTTGATGAAAGGCACCACGCCCTTTTCGATAAGCGCGGCGGGCACGGGCTTGCCGTCAACGGTGCCGTCCATCGTGCGTTCGAACAGAATCGCGCCGATCACCTTGCTGCCGTCGAATGCCGCCGAGCGGATGATCCGGCTGCGCATTTCATGGATCAGGCCGAACATTTCCTCTTCGGTGGAATAGGCGCTTTCCTCCACGCCATAGCCCTTGAGCGCCTTTGGCGTCGACCCGCCGCTCTGGTCCAGCGCGGCAATGAAGCCGTTTCCGGCGGCCATCTTTTCGGTCATTTCAGCGTGGTTCATGGTCGGTCCTGTGGATCTGGGTCAGCAGCGCCGGGGGCGCCACGAAGCGGTGGACGAATCTGGTAACGCATACCTATGCACATGCACGCAATAAACAGGCGCGCGCTGCACTGCAACACGCGCCTGCAAAAAAGTTGCAATCAGGCTTCGAGAGCCGCCACGCCGGGCAGTTCCTTGCCTTCCATCCATTCGAGGAAAGCGCCGCCTGCGGTTGAAATGTAGGAGAAATCCCCTGCAACGCCGGCATGGTTGAGCGCGGCCACGGTATCACCGCCGCCAGCCACCGAAACCAGCGAGCCTTCCTTGGTGAGCGCCGCGGCAGTCTTGGCGAGAGCCACGGTGGCCGCATCGAACGGCGCCATCTCGAACGCCCCCATCGGTCCGTTCCACACCAGGGTCCGGCAGGTCTTGAGCACGTCACCCAGCGCCTCGACGGCGGTGGGACCAACATCGAGGATCATCTCGTCCGCGCCCACTTCATGGACGTTCGCCGTGCGCAGTGACGCCGGGTTGGCGGCAAATTCCTTGGACAGGACAACGTCATACGGCAGGTGAACGGTGCAGCCGGCCTTGTCGGCATTGTCGAGGATTTCCTCGGCGGTGCCCGTCAGGTCGTGCTCGCACAAGGACTTGCCCACGTCCACGCCGCGCGCGGCCAGGAACGTGTTGGCCATGCCGCCACCGATGATCAGGTGATCGACCTTGGACACCAGGTGCTTGAGCACGTCGAGCTTGGTCGAGACCTTGGCCCCGCCCACCACGGCTGCCACCGGCTTGACCGGATTGCCCAACGCCTTTTCCAGCGCCTCAAGCTCGGCCTGCATCGCGCGGCCGGCATAGGCGGGAAGCACCTTGGCCAAGCCTTCGGTGGAAGCATGGGCGCGGTGCGCGGCCGAGAATGCGTCGTTCACATAGACGTCACCCAGCGCGGCGATCGCGGCGACGAGCGCGGGATCGTTCTTTTCCTCGCCCTTGTGAAAGCGGGTGTTTTCGAGAACGGCGATCGTGCCATTTTCCAGCGCAGCCACCGCAACCGCAGCCGCTTCACCGGCGCAATCGTCGATGAAGGCCACCGGGCGGCCGAGTACGTGGCTGAGCGCGGGGACGACCTGCTTGAGGGAATTGGCCTCGCTGCGTTCGCCCTTGGGACGACCGAAGTGCGCAAGCACGAGCACCTTGGCACCCTTGTCGGCCAGTTCGGTCAGCGTCGGCACCGCAGCACGCAGGCGGGTGTCGTCGGTGACTTGGGCCTGGGCCATCGGCACGTTGAGATCTTCGCGGACCAGCACGGCTTTGCCGGCGACATCGCCCAGATCATCGAGAGTCTTGAAAGTCATGGCGCTATACCCCTGTTCCATAAGGAAAAGGCCTGGCGCCCGGCGCTGCTGTTAAAGCAGACACACGGGCACCAGGCCTTCGCATTTCAGGCGATCAGACCAGCTTGCCCATGGCGCCGGCGGTATCGACCATGCGGTTGGAGAAGCCCCATTCGTTGTCGTACCACGACAGCACGCGCACCAGCTTGCCGTCGATCACGGCCGTTTCCAGGCTGTCGATCGTGGACGAGTGCGAATCGTGGTTGTAGTCGATCGAGACCAGCGGCTCGTCGCTATAGGCCAGCACGCCCTTGAGCGGGCCTTCGGCTGCTGCCTTGAGCAGCGAATTGACTTCTTCCAGCGTCGTGTCGCGCTTGGGCTGGAACGTGAGGTCCACCACCGAAACGTTGGGGGTCGGCACGCGAATGGCCGAACCGTCGAGCTTGCCCTTCAGTTCGGGCAGCACTTCACCCACGGCGCGAGCGGCACCGGTGGTGGTCGGGATCATGCTCATCGCCGCAGCGCGCGAACGGCGTGCATCGGAGTGGATCTGGTCGAGGATCTTCTGGTCGTTGGTGTAGCTGTGCACCGTGGTCATCAGGCCACGCTCGATCCCGATGGAATCGTTGAGCACCTTGGCGAAGGGCGCCAGGCAGTTGGTGGTGCACGATGCGTTCGACACGATCTTGTGATCGGCGGTCAGCTTGTCGTGGTTCACGCCGAACACGACGGTCAGGTCAACGCCCTTGGCCGGGGCGGAGATCAGCACGCGCTTGGCGCCTGCGTCGAGGTGCTTCTGGCCGCCTTCACGGTCGGTGAAGAAGCCGGTGCATTCCAGAGCAATGTCGATGCCCAGTTCGCCATGCGGCAGCTTGGCCGGATCGCGCTCGGCGGTCACCTTGATGCGCTTGCCGTCGATCACCAGGTCGTTGCCGTCCACTTCAACCGTGCCCGGATAGGCGCCATGGACGCTGTCACGCTTGAACAGCAGGGCATTGGCCGAAGCGCTGGCCAGGTCGTTGATGGCGACCAGTTCCAGGCCGCAGTCGGGCCGTTCGAGAATGGCCCGCGCCACATTGCGGCCGATACGCCCGAAACCGTTGATTGCAACCTTGGTCGCCATGGACTTGCTCCTTTGATGGAAGATACCGGTTGGATGGGGATGGTTTGGCTGGGCGTTTACCCGAGCCGGTCGAGGATTTGCGGCACGATCTTTTCCGGCGTCAGGCCGAAGTGATCGTAGAGAACCGGAGCGGGCGCCGAAGCACCGAAGCCGTCGATGCCGATCGACAGCCCGTCGCCGACATGCTTCTGCCAGCCAAAGGTGGTGCCCGCCTCGATCGAGACCTTGAGCACGTCGGCCGGGATCAGGTCAGCCTTGTAGGCCGCGTCCTGGCGGTCGAACAGTTCCCAACTCGGCATCGAGACAACATCGGCGCCAATCCCCTGTTCTTCGAGGGCCTTGGCCACGTCCACGGCGATGGCAACTTCCGAACCGGTGGCCAGCAGCACGACCTTGCGCGCGGCACTGGCCGCCACCAGGCGATAGGCGCCTTGGGCGCTGAGCATCGCGCCATCGTGGCGCAGCTGCGGCAGGTTCTGGCGGCTGAGCGCGAGGACCGACGGCGTGCTGGGCGAAGAGAGCGCGAGGTTCCAGCATTCGGCGGTTTCCACCGCGTCTGCCGGGCGGAACACCTGCAGGTTGGGAATCATACGCAGGCTCATCACGGTTTCGATCGGCTGGTGCGTGGGGCCATCCTCGCCCAGGCCGATGGAATCGTGGGTAAGCACATAGATCACGCGCACATGCTGAAGTGCCGAAAGGCGGATCGCGTTGCGACAATAGTCGGCAAAGACCAGGAAGGTGCCGCCATAGGGGATGATCCCGCCATGGAGCGCCATGCCGTTCATCGCGGCCGACATGCCGAATTCGCGGATGCCGTAATAGACATAGCGTCCGGCATAGTCGGCAGGGCCGAACGGCGTGGTGGCCTTGGTCTTGGTGTTGTTGGAACCGGTAAGGTCGGCAGAGCCGCCGACCATTTCGGGCACCAGCGGGGTCAGCACTTCAAGGGCGAGTTCCGAGGCCTTGCGCGAGGCGATGTTCTGGGTCTTGCCCAGCCATTCGCCGAATGCGCGGCCAGCTTCCTCGCCAGAAGGCAGTTCGCCCGCCATGCGGCGCATGAATTCCGCCCCTTGCGGGTTGGCAACCAGGCGCGTTTCCCACTCGGTACGCAGATCGCGGCCGGCATCGCCCGTGGCGCGCCAGTGCGCCATGATGTCTTCGGGGATCTCGAACGGCGCGGCGGTCCAGCCCAGGTATTCGCGGGCCGCGACAATCTCGTCCTTGCCCAGCGGCGAGCCGTGGACGTTGTGGCCGCCCTGCTTGTTGGGGGCGCCCTTGCCGATCAGCGTGCGGCACGAAATCAGCGACGGGCGATCGTCTTGCATCGCCGCGGCAATGGCGCGCTCGATATCGGCGAAATCGTGGCCGTCGCAATCCTCGGTGTGCCAACCGCTGGCGCGGTAGCGCGCGAGAACGTCTTCGCTGGTGGACAGCGAGGTATCACCGTCGATGGTGATCTTGTTGTTGTCCCACAGCACGATCATGCGGCCAAGGCCAAGCGTGCCGGCAAGGCCCACGGCTTCGTGGTTGATGCCTTCCATCAGGCAGCCATCGCCCGCGATCACCCAGGTGCGGTGATCGACGAGGTCATCGCCGAACTGCGCATTGAGATGGCGTTCGGCCATGGCCATGCCCACGGCCATGGCAAAGCCCTGGCCCAGCGGACCGGTGGTGCATTCCACGCCGGGCAGCAGGAAGTTTTCCGGATGGCCGGCGCAGGGGCTGTTGAGCTGGCGGAAATTGCGGATGTCGTCCATCGTCGGCTGCTGATAGCCCGAAAGGTGCAGCAGCGCGTAGATGAGCATCGAACCGTGGCCGGCCGACAGCACGAAGCGATCGCGATCGGCCCACTTGGGCGCGGCAGGATCGAACTTGAGGAAGCGCGACCACAGCACGGTGGCAACATCGGCCATGCCCATCGGCATGCCAGGGTGGCCGGATTCCGCTGCCTGGACCGCGTCCATCGCCAGCGCACGGATCGCGTTGGCCATGGGTGCCAGCGCGGTCGGATCGCTTGTCATCTTCAGGTTTATGTCCTTACTCGCGCGCCAAATAGCGGCGCGTCTGATTCGGGGAAATCGCGGCCTCTTTGGTTCCCCGACTCGCCAGCGTCAAGCGCGGGTTCCGCAACCGCGAGCAAACATTGTGTCCATGCATGACATAGCGTGCATTTTGACAGCGCAGTCGGACGATTGTTCGCCACCAAATGTGCCGCTCCACAATTCGGTCCCCGATGTTTGCGATGCGGAACTTGCAGGCCACAGCCAGTGTGATACCGCGTGAATCATGGCAATGTTGGACGGCAATACGGCAGAAGGAAATGCGCCAGGAAGCACTGGCGACCTGTTTTCGGCGATCGAGCGCGTGGAACTTGCGCTCGCCCGCCTTGAAGATGTCGTCGCGCGGCGCGAGGCCGGGGGTGATGGGGCCGCCGCGCAGGCCGCAAACGGCGCGCAGGCCGAATTGACCGAGCTGAAATCGCGCCACCGAAAGCTGCGCGAGCGCGTGAGCGAGGAACTGCAGCAGCTTGACCTGCTGCTCTCGAGCTTGCCGCAATAGTCGCCGCGCCACCACAGCTACGCCAGGGGACAACGACCATGCAGATGACGAATGTGACTCTGGCGATCGCTGGACGGTCCCTGACAATCGCCGTTGCCGCTGGCGAAGAAGCCCACGCCGAAATGCTGGGCCGCATGATCGACGATCGCGTGCGGCGAATGGGTAACATCGCCACCCAGGGCGAGGCGCGCATGTTGCTGTTCGCGGCCCTCATGCTGGCCGATGAATTGCATGAGGTGCACAGCCGCCCTGCCCCTGCGTCGGTAGCCCCGGTACCGGCCGCACCGGCCGGTCCGCCGCCCGAACTGGTCGCGCGGATCGGCAAACTCGCCGAGCGGGTGGAAAACCTCGCGCAAAAACTGGCGCCGCCCCTTGAGCCTGATGCCGCGAGCGCCTAGATTAGAGGGTGACGGGTTCTGCCCGGCACGCGCCGCATGAAACATCCCTGAGGCTATAAGCAAATCCAAGGGGGCTGTCCCTACCTGGGCCCTGGCACAGGCACATGGTCCCCACCTGACGTTGAGGCGTCAGAGGATTTTCCCGGAGAACGACCCATGGTGGGCCCGTCACCCCCATCCCCGGACGACGCTGTCGAGACTGCATCGATCAAGCAGGCGCTGCGCAAGCAATTGCGCGCGCGGCGCCGCGCCCATGTAGAGGCGCTGGACCCGCGCACCCGTGCCCTGTTGTTTCGGCGGCCGCCTGCCCCCTTGCTGGACCTGGTGCCAGAGACTGCAACGATTGCCGTCTACAATGCCGGACCGTTTGAAGCGCCCGCTGCCAGCTATGCCGCGTTTTTCCATGAAGCAGGCCATCGCATTGCCCTGCCCTGGTTTGCGAGCCGCACGGCGCCGATGCAGTTCCGCCAATGGCAGGTGCCACCGCTGGACGAGATGCTGGAGCCCGATCCCTGGGGCACAAGGCAGCCGGCAGCAGATGCCGCTGAATTGACACCCGATGTCCTGTTCGTGCCGCTGGTGGGATTCACCGTGCAAGGGCAACGCCTTGGCCAGGGCGGCGGTCATTACGACCGCTGGTTCGCGGCCCACCCCGAAGCCGTGGCAATCGGCTTGGGCTGGGACGCGCAGAGCGTGGATGAATTGCCCCACGAAGCCCACGATCATCCCTTGCGCGCCGTGGTCACGCCCACGCGCCTTTACGGCCCGTTCTGATGGAAAAGCAGCGCCCGCACTTCAACCCGCCGCCGCCCGCCACCTGGCGCAAGCCGGTGGGAATCCTGGCCTTGCTGGCGGCGCTTGGCCTTTATGCCGGGATCGTGATGAGCCTTGGCGACTGGATCGGCCGCCTGCCGGTTCTGGCGCAAGTGCCCGTCTACCTGGTGCTGGGCACAGTGTGGCTGCTGCCGCTGCGACGTTTCCTGATCTGGATGGAAACCGGGCGCTGGGGTTGATCCCCTTGCCCGCGCGCGAATGACGAGTGCGCTGCATCTATCGAAGCTGGAAACGAAAAAGGCTTCCCGAAGGAAGCCTTTTTAAAACCACCAAGTGGCGCGAGTGACGGGGCTCGAACCCGCGACCTCCGGCGTGACAGGCCGGCACTCTAACCAACTGAGCTACACCCGCGTACCCTTGGGGTTTGCGCCTCTAAGACGCGGCAGCCATGCTGTCAACCGCCTAATTTCCGTTTCCGAAAACCGGCTGAAAACCTTGACCGAGCAAGGCTTTCCTTGGCCAACATTGCCTATCCAGGGGGAATGGCGCGAGTGACGGGGCTCGAACCCGCGACCTCCGGCGTGACAGGCCGGCACTCTAACCAACTGAGCTACACCCGCGTTCCCCTTGGGTGAGGCGCCTCTATGCCGGGCCGTTGCAGGTGTCAACAAAGGGTCATGCACAAATTTCGCAGCAAGCTGTGTAAAACCCTGCGTCACGCGCAAAAGCGCCCGTGGATCACACTGCAACCGGCGCAGCCAGATGCCCTTGTGGATGATACCCCTCGACCGTGAAGTCTGCAATTTCATAGGCAAATATCGATTCAGGCCGCCGCGCCAGAGACAGCCTGGGATCGCCTGACGGCACGCGCTGCAATTGCGCTTCGATCAGGTCGGCGTGGTTGAGATAGAGATGCGTGTCGCCGCCCATCCACACGAGTTCCCCCGGCTCCAGATCGCATTGTTGTGCCAGCATGTGGGTGAACAGCGCGGCACCCCAGAGATTGAACGGCAGGCCCAGCACGACATCGCAGCTGCGCTGATACAGCACGCACGACAGGCGATTGCCGGCCACATGGAACTGATAGGTCTTGTGGCAAGGCGGCAGGGCCATGGCGTCAATCTCGGCCACGTTCCAACCTTCCACGATGTGGCGACGGCTGCCGGGATTGCGGCGCAGGCTCTCGACCAGATCGGCCACCTGGTTCACGCCGTGGGCGCGGCGACGGTAGAGGCCATCACCGCCCACCGGCTCATAGACCGGCCAATCGACCCATTGCTTGCCATAGACGGGGCCGAGATCGCCCCATTGCGCGGCAAAGGAAGCGTCGGCCACGATCCGCGCGGAAAAATCGGCGCGGCTGATCGTGTCTCCGGTTTCCCGCCGATAGCGATCGAGTGGCCAGTCGGTCCAGATTTCCACGCCTTGTGCGCAAAGGCTGCGAATGTTGGTGTCGCCGGTCAGGAACCACAGGAACTCGCGCGTGGCGGTTTTCCAGAACACGCGCTTGGTCGAGAGCAGTGGCACGCGCCCCTGCGACAGATCGAACCGCAACTGCGCGCCGAACACGGCGCGCGTGCCCACGCCGGTGCGATCCATGCGTTCGTCTCCCTGCGTCCAGATCTGGCGCATGAGATCGAGATATTGCCATTCGAAGTGCGGGCTGCGGGATTCGGCGGGGCTGTTCATGACGACAGCCTTATAGCAATTCCCGATCTTTTCGAGCCACGAGGTTGACGCGCTGCAAACGTGCCCGAAATGAAAAAAGCCGGCGCAAGGCCGGCTCTTTCATGCGCCTGCCATAAGGCAGGAATAAATGGTCGGGGAGAGAGGATTCGAACCTCCGGCCCCTGCCTCCCGAAGACAGTGCTCTACCAGGCTGAGCTACTCCCCGACCGGAGCGGTTTTGGCTAGGCCATCCCCGCTGGGCAGGGCCGCCCTATATGCGGGCGATATCGGGTGTGCAAGCCCTGTTTCGGAAACTTATCAACAGAAGCGAAAGAGCGCCTGACTTCCTGCAATTTCCACGATGATATCATGCCAGTTCCACGCCTTCGATCGTGATGCGATGCATCTCCCGCCGATGGCCGTGGTAGTCGTTGTAGGCATAGTGCCAGGTGGCGCGGTTGTCCCACAACGCGATCGATCCGGCGCGCCAGTGGAAATCTTCCTGGAATTGGGGCTGCCGGGCATGTTCATAGAGCGTGGCCAGCAGTTCGGCCGAAGCCTCCTCAGATAGGCCGAGCACTCGCACGGTGAAGCCCGGATTGACGTAAAGCGTGGGCCGGCCGCTGAGCGGATGGGTGATCACGACCGGATGCACCGGATCATCGAGCACGTCGGCTGCGGCGGCATTGCCGATGCGCCCATCGCTGCGGGTGTCTTGCTGCGCAGAATAGGCAGATGGCCTTGAGCCGAAGACATGGCGCGCCGAATGCACCGCGCGCAGATCGGCGATCCTTTCCTTGAGCGCCGGCGACAAGGCGTCATAGGCCGCGCTCATCGAGGCAAAGGCAGTGGCGCCGCCCTGGGGAGGCAAGTCACGCGCAACCAGGATCGAGCCGAGCGCCGGGGCGAAATCGTAGGAATGGTCGGTGTGCCAGCCGCCGCCGATGTTATGCTGCTGGTCTGGCTCCTTCACGACCAGCGCAATTTCCGGGTGGTGCGGATGGGCCGCGAAGAAGCGGTTGATATTGATCGGCCCCCAACTGCGCGCAAAGGCGATGTGCTGCTCTTCGGTGATCTGCTGATCCCGAAAGAAAATCACGCCATGTTCGGCAAAGGCGGCACGGATAGCGGCCATTTCGGCGTCAGGCAGAGGATTGGCGAGATCGACGCCGAGAATTTCTGCCCCAACACGCCCGTGACGGCGAATGTCGAGAGTCATGCGGTCACCTCTTGAGCCGGATTGGCGAATACCGGCCTTGCACCAGGGCGGAAGGACGGCGGCCCTTCGGCAGCGCGGGCGGCCAGCACGGCGGGCAGCGCCTCGAACCGTGCCGAAAAGGCCGACAAGGCGGGAAGATCGGACAACGCGGGACCGAAGTGCGGGACATATCCGGCAAACACGCCGAGATGAAGATCGGCAATGGTCACGCGATCGCCGACCAGCCAGTCATTGCGGGCGAGATGATCCTCGATCGGCTGGTAGGCTTCGCGCAGGCGGCGGCGAGCTGCTTGGCGAATGCCTTCATGGGCGGCGGGATCGTCGGAATAGAGGTGCGGCCGGTTGCCCACCCTTTGCGTAGCGCCATGGATCTCGCTGGCGATGTAGCCGATCCAGGACTGGATCAGCGCACGCTCCACGCTGCCCGTCGGCGCGAACAAGCTGGTGCCGGGCCGCATGTCGGCCAGGAACGGCAGGATGGCGGCATTCTCGCCGATGAGCGTGCCATCGTCCAGCACCAGCGCGGGAATGCGGCCATAGGGCGTGAGGGGCGCAAGATCGTCACCGCCCGGCCCCAACGTGAGCAACCGCACGGTCACCGGCAGATCGAGTGCGCGAATGATCGCATGGGCCGGCAGGCTGGTAGCGCCCGGCGAAGCAAGCAACTGTATCAAAGGTGTGTTCCTGCAAGAAATGGGTGGAGAGGAGCCGCATGGCCCCTCTCCCCACGCCTTGACGCAGCGCGCGTCAGGCTGGTTGCTGGGTTCCGGCGCGTTCCGAGCGCGTGGTGCGGCTCTGCCGGCCGTCGATGCCCACCGGCACATCGCCCGCCACCGTCGCGCGGCGCAGCGTGCGGCGCTGCAGGCCGAAATCGGCGATCGCGCGGTGCTGCGTGCTGCGATTGTCCCAGAATGCCACGTCGCCTGGTTGCCAGCGCCAACGCACGGTGTTTTCCGGCTTGGTGATGTGGTCTTGCAGGATATTGAACAGGCGCGCCGAATCCGCCTGGTTCAATCCCACGAAGTGCTTGACGAAATGGCCGATCAGCAGGCTGCGCTGGCCGCTGACCGGGTGGACGCGCACCACCGGGTGCTCGGTTTCATAGATCGTCGAGGCGAAGACCGACTTGTGATAGAGCGTGCGCTCCTTGGCGGTTTCCTGATCGGCTTCCGAAACACCGGCGGCTGCCAGCGTGGCGGCGTAATCGTAATCGTTGCTGTGGACCGCCCAGAGGTTGTTGACCAGCTGGCGCAGCGGCTCGGGCAGGCCTTCATAGGCGGTTTCGCCGTTGGCCCAAAGCGTGTCGCCACCCGCCTCGGGGATGGTGATGGCGCGCAGGATCGAGGCCTTGGGATAGGCAGCCAGGAACGTCACGTCCGTGTGCCAGGAAGAGGCGGCGTAGCCTTCCTTGCTGTCGAGTTCGAGCAGGTATTTCGAGCCTTCGGCGACCGGCACGGTGGGGTGCGCAACAGGATCGCCAAACAGCCCGGCAAGCGTTTCGTGCTCGGTGTTGTCGAGATGCTGCTGACCGCGGAAGAACAGGACCTTGTGCCGCACCAAAGCGGCCTCGATCGCCTGGACGGTGCCGGCGTCGAGATCGCCCGAAAGAGCGAGCCCGTGGACTTCGGCGCCGATGCGGCCGGTGACCGGGCGGATATCGAGGGGCGAAGACGGATCCTTGGCATTGGGATAGCTGGCAACGATAGTGGCCATGGGAATTGCTCCGTAAAAACAAGGCGCGGAAATACCTGCCGGCCTTTGGCCGGGTCGCGCGGATGGGATGGGGCGTGACAATTCAATCTGGTCTGGCACGGGCGCGAACCGCGCCGTCGCCATCAACGTGAATCAACTCGGTGGGATAAGTCTGTGCATCGCATCACCTCTACTTGGCGGAGGGATCACGAAGCCTGGCGATGTCGCCCCAGCATTCGCGCGCTTTAGCCGTTGATCACGCGGAGCAAGCTGCTTCCCATCAAAAGCCGCGGGCCAGTTCGGGCGGTGAAGCCCCCTTTTCCGGGCCATGGGAAAAGGCGTTTGCGAACTATCTCTACTTTATCAATTGACTTTTTAGACGCAAGGTGGGGGGTGACAAGTTTTGCCTGTCCACCCCCAAGCGGAATTATCGGTCGGTGTCCCGCCCTGCCTGGGCAAGCCAACGATCGCGGCTGGCGTCCGAAACCAGCCCCGCCGCATCGCGCGCGGCCAGTTGGCGGCGGATGTCGCTGTGGCGCCGCTCATCGATGGGAAAGCCCCTGATGACCGCAGCCGAAATCACGTGGCCCAGTGCCGGCCCGAGCGCGAACAGCCACTTGAGATGTTCGAGCACGGTAGGCGGATTGGTCCCGCGCGGATCGAAGCCGATCCAACCAGCCAGCGGCAAGGCGATGCCGATGGCCAGCGCCACCCCCGCCTTGTCCGACAGGGAGAAGACCGAGAAGAACAGGCCGATGCGATCGTCGCCCGTGCGCAAGCGATGGTAATCGGCCACGTCCGCCACGATGGAGCGGAGCATGAGGTTGCCCGAACCCTGCGCCAGCCCTTGCGCCACGGTGAGCGCCAGCAGCAAGGCGATGGAATTGGGCGCCAGGGCCAGCAAGGCCAGGTTGATCGCCACCTGGGTCAGTTCCCCTGCGACGGCGGCGCGTTCCTTGCCCACCCGGCGGCCGATCGCGAGCCACAGCGGGCAGGCAAAGATGCCAAACACATACTGCAGCAGGAACAGCAACGGCGCCCATGTCGGCTTGCCGATGTAGAAGCTGATGAAAAACACGAACAGTGCCGTGCGCACGCCTTGGGCCAGGCGCACCGCTGCGTTGGAGGCGAGGACACGCAGCAACATGCCTTCGCTGAACACCAGGCGCAGCGTATGCCACACACGCACCGGTTCCTGGGCGCCGGCCGGTGGCGGTGGTTCCGGCAGGGCGCGAATGCCGAGCGGCAGGGTGAACAGCAGCAGGGCAAAGACCATCGCACCCATGGCCGCCAGTTCCAGCCGGGGTTGGCCGGCAAGGCGCGTTGCCAGCAGGCTGGGCAGCACCAGGGCGAGCAACAGCGCCACGCATGTCAGCGCCATGGCATAGGTCGTGATGCGCGTGCGCTCGTGATAGGCGCCCGAGAGTTCGCCCATCCACGCCGCAAGCGGCGTCGCCATCATCGAATAGCCGAGGTAGAGCACGAACAGCGCGCCCGACAATGCAAAGGGTCCGAACCAGGCCGGCGGCAGGAAGACCGGCACGGCACCCAGCGCAAAGATTGCCGCACCAACCACGATCCAGGGGCGCCGGCGGCCCCACCGGCTGCGCGTGCGATCGGAAAGCAGGCCGATCGCCGGGTCGATCACCGCGTCCCACAGCCGGGCCAGCAGGAAGATCACCCCGATCGTGCCGAGTGAAAAGCCGAAAGCGCTGGCATAGAGCGGTGGCACATAAGTGCCGAGCGGCACTTCCACCGCTGCCAACGGCATGCCGAGGCTGGAAAAGGCGATCAGCCGCGCCGGGCCAAGCCGGTTCTCCGGCGTGGCGCGTTTGGCGCGATCGGCCGCATCGAGGGCAAGCGTGCTCATGCCACAAGTTCCTTTGTCTGGGGGGAAACCGGCAGGGGGAAGCCGGCATCGGGCCGGGCCAGGCCCAGGTTTTCACGCAAGGTTGCGCCTTCGTATTCGGCGCGGAACAGGCCGCGGCGGCGCAATTCGGGCAGGACCAGTTCAATCACATCGTCCAGGCCTTGGGGGAAGATCGGCGCCAGGATGTTGAACCCGTCCGCCGCGCCATCCTCGAACCACGCCTGCAATTCGTCGACGATCTCTTCCGGCGTTCCGACAAGGACCAGGTGGCCGCGTGCGGCCGACATGCGCGAGACCAGCTGGCGCACGGTAAGGCCTTGCTCCAGCGCCAGATCGTAGAACAGCTTCTGGCGGCTCTGCCATCCTTGCGTGAACGGCGGCGGCGGGGGCGGCGCGTCGAGATCGACGGTGCTCAGGTCCCAATCGAGGAACGTCCGGATCGAGGCGAGCGCGCCAGCGACATCGACGAAGGCATGAAGACGGGCCAGCTTGGCCTCGGCCTGCTCGCGCGTTGGCGCAACATAGATGGTGACGCCGGGCATCACCAGGATGCTGTCGCGCGCGCGGCCCAGCGCCTGCGCCTTGTCCTTCAACCCTTGGGCAAAGGCACGCGCGGCGGCGCGGCTTTGCTGCGCCGTGAAGACCACTTCGGCCGTTGCGGCAGCCAGCGCCTGGCCATCCTCAGACGATCCGGCCTGAACCACCACGGGATGCCCTTGCGGGGGACGGCCAGTCTGCAACGGGCCGGCCACGCGGAAATGATCGCCCGCATGGTCCAGCCGGCGCAGTTTTGCCGGATCGTAGAACCGGCCACTCGCCTTGTCGGCCAGAATGGCATCGTCGGCAAAGCTGTCCCACAGCTGCTTGACCACCTGCACATGCTCGGCGGCGATGGCATAGCGCGCATCGTGCGCCAGCTGGTGGTCCAGCCCGAAATTGGCCGCTTCGGCATTGCTGCCCGATGTGACGAGGTTCCACCCCGCCCGGCCACCCGAGAGCTGGTCGAGCGCGGCGAATTTCCGGGCCACGTGGTAGGGCTGCAGATAGGTTGTGGAAACCGTGGCGATGAGGCCGATGTGGCTGGTATGTGTCGCCAGCGCCGAAAGCAGGGTCAGCGGTTCCCCGGTATAGACCGGAGCGGAATAGCTGATCGCCTCGGGCGTGCCGCCAAACAGCGCCACATTGTCGGCCAGGAACACCGCGTCGAACCTGGCGGCTTCCGCCTTTTGTGCGAGATCGCGCCAATATTCGAAACGGAACGGCGCGCGCGGATCGACATCGGGGTGCCGCCAAGCGGCGGCGTGGTGCCCCACCCCGAACAGGAATGCCCCCAACTTCATCTGGCGCTTGGCTCCGCCCTTCGCCGCCACGGTTTCCTGCGCCATGGTCAGAACGTCCGCGTGATGGTGCCGCCGAAGGTGCGGGGGTTGCCATAGACTTCGATGACCGGAGCCGAGGCGCTGGCCGTGCCATAGGACACGCCATAGCGTTCGTTGGTCACGTTCTTGGCCCAGGCCTGGATCTGCCAGCGGTTGTCCTGCGTGCGCAGCCCCAGCCCGACATTGGTGATCGCCACGGGCGCCTGCCAGCCATAGACGGAAAGCGGGTTGATATAGGCGATGCGGCTTTTCCAACTGGTATTGGCATAGCCTGTAAGGTTCCACTCCCCGCCGATCGGCTGGTCGAGATCGATCCCGCCCTGCACCGTCCATTTGTTGGCACCCACCACCTGATAGCCGGTGAGCGGCAGCGGCTTGGCGGCGCCGCCGTTTGCCAACTGAAATTCCAGCGGCGCCGGGGCATCGGGATAATCAAGGTATTTCGCGTCGTTATAGGCTACGTTCGCATTGAAGCCCAAGGCCGGCACCGGACGCCAGGTGGTTTCCAGTTCGAAACCGCGCAGCCGCACCTTGCCGACATTGGCGAGATACGTGCCGAATGATGCATTGGCCTGGTCGACGCGGCTGGCCTGATAATCGCTGATGGTGTTGTTGTAGAGGTTGAGGTTCACGGTGGCCTTGCCGCCGGCCCAGGTGGTCTTGATGCCCGCTTCGAAATCGGTGGATTTCTCGGGCCGCGTGATCACGAGCGCGGCCTGGCTCGCCGTGGCAGAGGTATTGGCTGCTCCCGATTTCTCGCCATGGCTGGCCGAGGCATAGAGCAGCACGTTGGGCGTGACTTGCCAGGCCGGGTTGACCAGCCATGCCACCGAGCCTCGGCTGATCTGGTTGTCGAGCGTATAGGCCCCGGCGGCCGCGCCGGTGGTGCCACCCAGGTTGTTGAGCAGGCCCGTCAGTGCCCCGGCTCCGGCAGGATCGAGGGCGCCCACGTTGAGCGCATAGCCCCGCACGTTCACCTTCTTCTTTTCCCACGTATAGCGCACGCCGCCGGTGATCGAGAACGTGGACGATAGGTGCGCGGTAACTTGGCCAAATCCGGCGAGGCTATCGACCGTCAGGCGCCCGTCGCGATCGTATTCCAGCCCGTTGATGTACGAGGAAGGCACGCCTGCGCCGAGGAAGAACGTGGACGCATCCGAGCCGAACAGGGTGCGCAGGTTGCTGCGCAGCTTTTCATGGAGGTAATAGGCCCCCACCTGCCAGTCGATCGTGCTGCCCTTGGCCGAGGCGAGGCGCAGTTCCTGCGAGTACTGGTTGACGTCAACGTCGTACCCGCCCCGATAGATGTTCAGGGGCGAATAGTCGCTGTCGTTGTAGGGCCGGAAGTAGAGCCGGCGCCATGCGGTCACGCTAGTGAGGTTGGCGGCGCCCAGATCCCAGTTGATCTCGTTGGACAGGCCATCGGTCCGGGTGATCAGCTGATCCTGGTTGTTGAGATTGGCATTGTAGGGCGCATTGAAGCTGGGGACGTAGCCGAACCGGCCCAGCTTGGCCGACCAGCTATTGTTACGCGGCGAATTGACCGTGCCATCCAGGTTGAGGTTCTGCGTCACGTCTGCGACTGGCGGATAGAAGTTGTTGTACTCTTCCGACTCGTAATGCTCGGCAATCAGGCGCGAGGAGAAGTTGGGCGCTGGCGTGAACAGCAACTGCCCGCGCGCCGACCAGCGGTTGTTGTCGAGCAACTTGACGCCGTTGTAGGCATTGGTGATCCACCCACCGCCCTTGCTTTCGGCAAAAGTCAGGCGATAGGCCAGCTTGTCCGCAATGATCGGGCCCGTGGCATTGGCGCGCAACTGGACGGCATCGTAATTGCCGTAGGTCGCCTGGAGCGTGTAGGATGGGTCGAACTTGGGCTTGGCAGTCTGCACGATTACCGCGCCGATCGTGGTGTTCTTGCCCAGCAGCGTACCCTGCGGCCCGCGCACCACCTGGATGCTTTCCAGATCGACGAAATCGAGCCACGAAAAGCCCACGTGGGTGAAGAACACGTTGTCGACGATCAGGCCCACGCCACCTTCGGCGCCATCGTTGCTGGCATTGCCGCCAAGCCCGCGCACGAACAGGCCCGAAACGCGCGTGTTCTGCTGAAGAGCGCTGAAATTGGGCACCCGCAGCGCAAATTCGCTCACCCGCTCGATCCGCTTGGCGGTCAATTCGGCGCCGGAAACGGCCGAAATGGCGATCGGCACATCCTGCAGCTTTTCCTCGCGGTGGCGCGCGGTGACAGTGATCGTGCCGGCATCAGGCACTTCAGGATTGGCAGGATCGGCCGCGGGAGCGGGCGCCTGTTCGGCCGCAGGGGCAGCGGCGGTTTCCGCTGCATGGGCAAGGCCCGGAAAAGTCAGCCCGGTGGACGCGAGCAACAGCGCGCCCAAACCCGAGGCCGGGCGGGTGGAAATCGAAATCGACATGAAAAATCTGGTCCCTCATGGACAGGCTGCGCGCGGCGGCGTGCCGCGCACGGGCAATGCCGCGCAGCCTTGCGAAGTGCTGGAAATGATTGGGCCGCCGGCATCCCCTGCGTGGGGCAGGCGCGGCCTGGCGCTATGGTTCTAGGTTCGTGTTTGCATCGCATCACCCCTGAAATCAGCGGGGAACACGAAGCCTGGCGATGTCGCCCCAGCGTTCGCGCGCTTTAGCCGTTGGTAACGCGGAGCAAGCTGCTTCCCGATCAAAAGCCGCGGGCCCGGCAAGCCTGCCCGATTTGGGCAGGCGCGGGGTGGGGCCATCCCGCCGCGTCTTGATCTCTATTTATTTGATAGACTTTAGACCGTCAAGCAACGCAAATAAACCGGACCTGCAAGCAATTCTTGCCGGCGCCCAAGCGAGGCTGCGCCAAGGGGTTCCCTGCCCTTTCGGGAACCCGCGCGCCATGCCGCTGGTTTTGGACACAAATCAGCAATGGAATTGAAAGTGCTTGGATGATGGACCGGCTGTTTACCGCTTTTGCCAACCGCATATCGGCCTTGGCAGGTCAGCCGGCAAGTTTTGCCCTGGCCACGTTCATCATCGTGGTCTGGGCCATCTCCGGTCCGATCTTCGGATGGTCGGACACATGGCAGCTGGTGATCAACACCGGCACCACGATCATCACTTTCCTGATGGTCTTCGTGATCCAGAACGCCCAGAATCGCGACGCTGCCGCCATGCAGGCCAAACTGGATGAACTGATCCGCGCACTGGAAGGCGCGCGTGGCGACTTCATCGGGATCGAGCATCTTTCCGACAGCAAAATCGCCAATATCCGCACCGCGCTGGAGCAGGAAACGGGCTGCGATACCGACAACACCTCGGTGGGGGAAAGTGTCGAGACGCTGCTGCGCCGGCGGTAGTTCGGCTCCCGTCCCGCCTGGGAGAGCGCATTTTGGAACGGCAGCCTGACGCAGCGTTGCGGTTACAACCCCTCCCCTAACCCCTCCCGCTTGCGGGAGGGGAATCGAGGCGGATCAATCCAGCTTGGCGCGGATTTTGGCGATCAACTTGCTGATGCGCTCGGCGGCTTCGGTGAAGGTTTCCACGTCAGCGCGATTGTTGTTGCCGCGCGCTTCCTTGGCGGATTCGAGATAGCCTTCGAGATCCACTTCCAGCGCGTCGACGATCATTTCGCCTTCATCTTCGCTCAGCGTCAGCTTGATGGTCTTGTCCACTTTACATTCCTTGTTGGCAGAGACGCGGCGTCAGGCGGCCACGCCATGGCAGTGCTTGTACTTCTGGCCCGAACCGCACGGACACGGTGCGTTGCGGCTGACGCCTTGATCGGCATAGGGATCTTCACCGACCGGCACTTGTGACGAGCCCAGCGCGCCGAGCATGGCGGCAGCGCCAGGCGCTTGCGGCAAGGCATCGTTTTCGCCGGTGAACGGGTCGATATGGCTGGTGAGGAAATCAGGCAGCTCGGGCAGCTGGAAATCCTCCATCGGCTGCATGCGGATTTCGCTGATCATCAGGATGCGCGTCACGTCCTCGCGGATCGCGTCGAGCATCTTTTCAAACAGGCCAAAGGCTTCCTGCTTGTATTCGTTGATCGGCGTCTTCTGCGCATAGGCACGCAGGAACACCACCTGGCGCAGCGCGTCGAGCGTGGCCAAGTGCTCCTTCCAGTGGTGATCGAGCCGTTCGAGCAGGATCGATTTCTCGAGATTGGCCCACGAAGGACGATCCAGCGTATCGAGCTTGGTGGCCATGTGCGCATCGGCCAGCGCGATCAGGCGCTCGCTGATCAGTTCTGGCTCCACCGCGTCTTCTTCCAGCCAGTCGTCGATGGGCGGGGCCAGGCCCAGCACGTCGGCCACGCGCTCCTTGAGGCCGGCAACATTCCACTGTTCGGGATAGGATCCCGGCGGGCATGCATCGCCGACCATGGTGTTGATGGTGTCGTGGCGCATGTCCACCACCACGTCGTCCACCGCATCGGCATCCATGATGTCCGACCGCTGCTCGTAGATCACCTTGCGCTGGTCGTTCATCACGTCATCGTATTCGACAACCTGCTTGCGGATATCGTAGTTGCGCGCTTCCACCTTCTTCTGCGCGGTCTCGATGGCCTTGGACAGCCACTTGGATCCGATCGCCTCGCCATCGGCCAGGTTGGAATTCATCATGCGGGCAAACAGCGTGTCTGGCCCGAAGATGCGCAGCAGGTCATCCTCAAGGCACAGGTAGAACTTCGACAGGCCGGGGTCACCCTGGCGGCCCGAGCGGCCACGCAACTGGTTGTCGATGCGGCGGCTTTCGTGGCGCTCCGTGCCGATCACGCACAGGCCGCCAGCGGCCAGCACCTGGGCCTTTTCCGCGTCGATCTCGGCCGCCATGCGGGCGATCACGGCGTCGCGTTCCGGGCCTTCGGGCGTGTCGCGCAGTTCATCGTCGATGCGGAATTCCAGGTTGCCGCCCAGCTTGATGTCGGTGCCACGGCCAGCCATGTTGGTGGCGATGGTCACCGCGCCAAGGCGGCCGGCCTGGGCCACGATATGCGCTTCCATCTCGTGGAAGCGGGCGTTGAGCACCGCGTGCTTCACACCCTCGCGGTTGAGAAATTCGCTGAGCAGTTCCGACTTCTCGATCGAGACGGTGCCCACCAGCACCGGCTGGCCGATCTCGTTCTTTTCGCGGATCAGGCGGGCGATGGCGGCAAACTTGTCGGTGGTATTCTTGTAGAACTCGTCTTCCTCGTCCACGCGCATCACCGGCACGTTGGTGGGAATGGTCACGACGTTCATCTTGTAGATTTCGAAGAACTCGGTCGCTTCGGTGGCGGCCGTCCCGGTCATCCCAGAAAGCTTGGGATACATGCGGAAGTAGTTCTGGAACGTGATCGAGGCCATGGTCTGGTTTTCGGGCTCGATCCGCACGCCTTCCTTGGCTTCCACCGCCTGGTGCAACCCGTTGGACCAGCGCCGGCCATCCATCATGCGGCCGGTGAACTCGTCGATGATCACCACCTTCTCGTCCTTGACGATGTAGTCGATGTCACGCTTGAACATGACATTGGCTTTCAGCGCCTGGTCGAGGTGGTGGACGACCATGGTGTTTTCCATGTCGTAGAGGTTGGTGCCGACCAGCAGCCCGGCATCCTCCAGCGCGCGCTCCACCCATTCCACGCCGTCTTCGGTCAGGGTGATGCTCTTGGTCTTTTCATCGGCTTCGTAGAGCGCCGGGTCGATCGTCTTCACCACCGCATCGACCGAAATGTAAAGGTCGCTCTTGTCGTCGGTGGGGCCAGAGATGATCAGCGGCGTGCGCGCTTCGTCGATCAGGATCGAGTCCACCTCGTCGACGATCGCATAGTTGAATGGGCGCTGCACCATCTGAGAGCGCTCGTGCTTCATGTTGTCGCGCAGGTAGTCGAAGCCGAGTTCGTTGTTGGTGGCATAAGTGATATCGGCCTCGTAGGCCTCGCGCCGCTCGTACTCGTTGAGGTTGGGCACGATCACGCCGACCGTCAGGCCCAGGAACTTGTAGAGCACGCCCATCGTCTCGGCGTCGCGCTTGGCGAGGTAGTCGTTCACGGTGACGACGTGAACGCCCTTGCGTTCCAGCGCGTTGAGATAGACCGCCAGCGTCGCCACCAGGGTCTTGCCCTCGCCGGTGCGCATCTCGGCGATCTCGCCCCGGTGCAGCACCATGCCGCCGATCATCTGCACGTCGAAATGGCGCATGCCCATGGTGCGCACCGCCGCTTCGCGCACGGTGGCAAAGGCTTCGGGCAGCAGGTCATCAAGGCTGGCGCCCTGTTCGAGGGCAGCGCGGAACTTGACCGTCTGCGCGGCAAGCTGCTCGTCGCTCATCGCCTTCATCTCGCCTTCGAAAGCGGCGATCTTCTGCACCTGCTTGTCGAGCGACTTGACGTAACGATCGTTGGACGAACCGAATAGGGACTTGGCAAGGGCGCCGAGCATGGCGGTGTTTCCTGTTGTGCGAATGGATGTGGCAGGTGCCGGGCACGGCATGCATGCTTGGGGCCGGCAACGCTGGGATCAGAAATTGGTGCCCGAAATCGAGCAGCGCAGCCGCTTATTCGCGTGCGCGGTCGCCGCGATAGGTGGCAACGTGGGCCATCGCCACAGGCACGAACGGCGTTGGCGCAATCTGCTGTGCAACATGAAACGCAGGGCGCGCAGCGCGCACGCGGGCTGCCTGCACCACGCAATGGGCGGCCACCGGCGCTGCCACGAACCCGGCTTGCGCTGAACCGGCCATTTCAGTGCGCGTGGTGGCATTGGCCACCTCGGGCAGCGACAGGCCGCTAAGCAGGGCAAACAGGACGAGCAAAAAGCGCATTACGAGCCGAGATAGGGAACGCCTCGCCGCACGTAAAGCGCAAATGGCAGATTCACGCGCGTGGTTCAGGGGACGTCTTCCACCTTGGTGATGAACGTGAGCGTCACGCGCTTGCTTACCGGCTTGCCGCTGGCGTCCTTGGCGGGTTTTAGCATGGCGCCATTGGCGCAGGGCGCTGGGGCCCGCTGCCGGCCGGGATGGAATGCTGCACGCCTTTTCCGTTGGTTACGATGCAGTCGGAAACATGGCCATCGGAATGGACCGTGAAACCGACAGACATGCTGCCCGGCTCGGGCACGTCGCCATTGGGTGTCTCGGGAATTTGCCAGTGGACGGAATTGGCATAGACGCCGCTGATCGGTTTGCCTTCGCGCGTGGCAGGAGTCAGTCTCGCGCGTGCCATCATCAATTCGCAAGTCCGCGCATCCAGATCAGCCGAACCACTGCTGGCGGTGATATCGCACGCGGTGATCTTGCCTTGCGCGTCATAGGACAGGCTGAAGCCAGTGGTGCCAGTTTCGCCGTTGCGCAAGGCACGGGTCGGATAGTCGTTCGGAGTTACCCACGTGCCGGGGTCACCAAGCGGACGAGACGGCAAATCCGCCGGTGCCTTGGCCAGACCCGAACTGGCCAGCGAGCATCCCAACACGGCCCATCCCGTCATACGGACTGGCCAGCTCACCCGGCGCTTTGCAAATACCATTGCGTGATTTCCCGTTGCAATTTGGGTGGGATGCCCGACTGGGCGCGCAGGCGTCAACCAAACAATGCAGCCATTGCGGCTTGCGCTGCCCCATGGACGCAGCACCCCCAAATCGCTAGGGAACGCGCCATGTCAGACGCCGTATCTCCGCTCGCCTCGCCGTTCCCTGCCCTGCCCGCGATTGCCGGCGTTATCCCGCGCGTGGCCCGCGCTGGCTACAAGGACTGGGGCCGCTGCGACCTGACTTACGTGGAACTGGCGGAAGGCACCGCCGTGGCCGGCGTCTTCACCCGCAACGTGTGCTGCTCTTCCGAAGTGGAACTGGGGCGGCAGAACGTGGCCCTGGGCAAGGCGCGCGCGCTGGTGGTCAATGCCGGAAACTCCAACGCTTTCACCGGCTATCGCGGGCGCGAGGCAGTGGAGGCGATCATGGACCAGGTGGCCGGGCATCTGGGCTGCGCCAAGGAACAGGTGTTCGTCTCGTCCACCGGGGTGATCGGCGTGCCGCTGCCCAAGGACAAGGCCCGCGCGGGAATCGAGGCCGCGCTGCTCGCCCCGGCATGCACCTGGGAAGACGCCGCCAACACCATCGGCACCACCGACACCTTTGCCAAGGGCGCCACGGCCACGGCCATCGTCGGCGACAAGACCGTGACGCTCAGCGCGATCATCAAGGGCTCGGGCATGATCGCGCCCGACATGGCGACGATGCTGGGCTATGTGTTTACCGATGCCGCCGTTTCGCCCGCGTTCCTGCAGCAGTGCCTCTCGGCGGCGAACCAGCGCACGTTCTCGTGCATCACGGTCGATAGCGATACCTCCACCAGCGATACGGTCCTGGCCTTCGCCACCGGCAAGGCCGGCAATGCGCCACTCACCAGCCTGGACGATGCGGGCGGAGAAGCCTTTGCCGCCGCGCTGGAGCAGGTCTGCCGCGAGCTTGCCCATCTTGTGGTCAAGGATGGCGAAGGCGCGCAGAAGTTCATCGCCGTGGCCGTGTCGGGCGCGGTTTCCGATGAAAGCGCGCGCCGCGTGGGCCTGGCGATTGCCAATTCGCCGCTGGTAAAGACTGCCATCGCCGGGGAAGACGCCAACTGGGGCCGCGTGGTCATGGCTGTGGGCAAGGCCGGCGAGCCGGCCGATCGCGACCGCCTGTCCATCGGCTTTGGCGGCACCTGGGCGGCCAAGGACGGCCAGCCGCTGGCGGACTATGACGAAGCCCCGGTTGCCGCGCATCTCAAGGGCCGCGAAATCTCGATCGAAGTGGACCTGGGCCTGGGCAACGGGCGCGCCACGGTGTGGACCTGCGACCTGACGCACGGCTACATCTCGATCAACGCCGATTACCGGAGCTGAACCGCCATGCTGATCATCTGGGGGCGGATCAATTCGCACAACGTGAAGAAAGTGGTCTGGGGCGCGCGCGAATGCGGCCTGGATTTCGAGCGCCGCGACATGGGTGGAACGTTTGGCTACACCCCTGACTATCTTGCGAAGAATCCCAATCGCCTGGTGCCGATGATCGAGGATGGCCAGACCGTGGTGTGGGAATCCAACGCGATCCTGCGCTATCTGTTTGCCACCCATGCGCCGCAGATGTGGCCGGCCGATCCGGCGGTGCGGGCACAGGGAGACCAGTGGATGGATTGGCAGTTCCTCTATGCCGATGCGCAGCGCGATGCGTTCCTGGGCTGCGTGCGCGGTGGCAAGGACGGCAGCGATCCGGTGGTGGCAAAGTCTGCCGCCGCCTGCGCCGACTTGATGGCGATGCTGGATGCGCAACTGGCAAAGCGCCCGTTTCTTTCGGGTGAAGCCTTCGGCCTGGCCGATATTCCCATGGGCACTTATGCCCACACCTGGTTCAGCCTGCCGATAGAGCGGCCTGCGCTGCGCCACGTTGAAGCCTGGATGGACCGCCTGCGCACCCGCCCGGCCTTTCAGGAAATTGCAGCGGTGCCGTTCACATGAGCTGGACCCCGGAACTCGACGCGCAGGTCGGCGCCCTGATTGCCCGCGTGGCGCAGGAAGCCATTGTTCCGCGCTATCGCCAGTTGGCCGAAGACGAAGTGATCGCCAAGGCGGCCAACGACATGGTGACCGTGGCCGATACCCATGCCGAACGCTTGCTGACCGAGGGCCTGGCAGCGCTATTGCCCGCAGCAACGATCGTGGGCGAAGAAGCGGCTCATGCCGATCCCGCGCTGCTCAATCGCCTGGGCGACGGTCTATGCTGGATCATCGATCCGCTCGACGGCACCAACAACTTCGCGGAAGGCAAGCCGCCGTTCGGCGTGCTTATCGCGCTGGCGCAAGCGGGCGAATGCGTGGCAGGCTGGATCTATGACGTCTTGTCCGGCCGGCTATGCACGGCGCAGAAAGGGCGCGGCGCCTTCCTGAACGGTGCGCCGGTGAAGGCGCGGCCGACCGGCCAGGTTCCGCCCGTGGCCGCCATTTCCACCGTCTTCATGGACATGGACCAGCGCGAGACGATGCGCCAGCACATCCTGCCGCACTATGCCGTGGTGGATATTCCCCGCTGTGCCGCCGAGCAATATCCGCGCCTGGTGCTGGGCGTGAACGATATCTCGATTTTCGAGCGCACGCTGGCGTGGGACCATGCCGCCGGTGTGCTGTTCGTCAACGAAGCAGGCGGCAAGGCCGCGCGACCCGATGGACGGCCTTATCGCGTGGACCAGGTGGGTGAGAAGGGCCTGATCGGCGCAAGCAGCCCGGCGCTGTTCGATGCCATGGCGGATCGACTGGCGGCTTTGTAACGCCCGCGACGGATGAGGGCTTCGACAAGCTCAGCCCGAACGGATTTCAGACGTTTTGTCCCCGTTCGCCCTGAGCCTGTCGAAGGGCCCCACAGTCTTGCGGGCAAGCTTACAGAACGCTTTCCAGCCAACCCTTGAGCTGGCTCTTGGGGGCGGCACCCAGCTTCTGCGCCACCGGCTTGCCATCCTTGAACAGGATCAGCAGCGGGATCGACTGCACGCCGAAATCGCTGGCGGTGGTGGTGTTTTCCATGATGTCCACCTTGGCGATGGTCACCTTGTCACCCAGTTCCTCGGCGATTTCTTCCAGCGCGGGCGCGATCATCTTGCACGGGCCGCACCAGTCGGCCCAGAAGTCCACCAGCACGGGCTTGTCGGACTGAAGGACTTCGGCAGAGAAGCTGGCGTCGGTGACGGCTTTGGTGGACATGAACGAAACTCCGTTGATCAGTTGAAACGGTATCTAGGATGCGCGGCCCACTTGGCAACTCTTGGGCGCAAAAGCTTTGCTGCGAGGGGCGATTGCAAAGCTATACCGGCACCGGCCGGTATCGTGCCAGCACATCGGCCGGAATGGCGATCAGGTGTGGCGCGTGGGTGTAGAGCAGCGCCGCTTCCACGCTCTTGTCGGGATGGATCGCGGCCAGCGCGGCGGCATAGGCGGCCATCTGGCGCAGATAGGCCATGGGAACCTCGGCCAGCGTGGCCGGCGGGCGTCGCGCGGTCTTGAAATCCACGATCAGCACGCGGGCTTGCGCGATCAGCAGGCGGTCGATCGTGCCGGCCACCACGCGTCCTTCGACCACGGCAGCCAGCGGCACTTCGGCCAGCGAGCCAGGGCCGAACACTGCCTGCCAGTCGGGATGATCGAGCACGGCCAATGCGGCGCGCAGCATGTCTTCTTGCGCCTCGGTGTCAAATTCGGCTGCCTGTCGCGCCAGCCAGGCGCGGGCAGCCTCGGAGCGATCCTCTTGCGAGACACCCGGCAGCCGCTCGATCAGCTTGTGGATCAAGGTGCCGCGCCGCGCCGCCTGCAAGGCACCCGGGCCGGGCCGCGTCGGCGGATCGGGTGCTTCATCCTCGCCCAGCGACGATGGCGCCAGCGGACGCGGCGGGCGCGGCTCGGGGCCGATTGGCGTGGTGAGCCATGGCGGCAGCAGTGGCAGGCCGATCGACTGGGCCGGTGCGTTCAGGCGGGGCACTTGTGGCCCGAGTTCGCCGATATCGCGTGCGCCGTCCCAGATGAAGTCCGGCGCCCAATCTTCATCGCCGAACAGCGGCGCGAGCCGCGCATACCAACTGTCGGCCGGCAATTCCTTGCGCGAGGCGGGCCAGGCCCCGGCAATGAACAGCGCCTCTTCCGCGCGGGTGAGCGCCACATAGAGCAACCGCCAGTGCTCGGCGCGTTCCTCCAGCGCCGCCTGCTGCTCTGCCGCGCGCACGGGCGCGCCCTTCTCTTCCTTGCGCAAGGCCGGAAGCGGCACCGCGCGGGGACGCTGGCCCGGCCCCTGCTCCACCAGTTCGGCACCGCGTGCCATGGATGCATCGGGATCGTCGGCGGCATCGGCCAGGATGACGATGGGTGCTTGCAAGCCTTTCGAGCCGTGCACGGTCATCACGCGCACCAGATCGGCCGCTTGCCCGGCCTCGCGCTTCAATTCCCCGTCGCCGCTGTCAAACCATTGCAGGAAGCCAACGAGGCTGGGCACCTGCCCCGTGGCAAAAGCCATGGCGGCATTGAGCAATTCGTCGATCGGATCGTTGGCTTCGCGCCCCAGCCGCGCCACCAGCTTGAACCGTGCAGCCCATGGCCCCACCAGCAACCAGTGCAGCAATTGCGCCGGCGGTTCATAATCGGCGCGGCGCAACAGGTCGAGCAACTGCTCCACCGTCTGCGCCGTGGCGGGCTCCCGGCCGTGCAACAGATGCGTCCACAGCCGCACACCCTCCTTGCGATAGCCGCGCGCCAGCAGGTCTTCCTGGCTCCAGCCGATCAGCGGCGATATCAGCAGGTTGGCAAGGTTGAGATCGTCGAGCGGCTGCGCGCAGAACCGCAGTGCCGCCATCAGGTCTTTCACCGCCAATGGCGCGCCCAGCCGCAGGCGATCCACGCCCGCCACCGGCACGCCGCGCGCGTGCAGCCGCGCCACGATCAGCCCGGCAAGGTCCTTGCGCTTGCGCACCAGGATCATCACGTCCCCCGCGCGGGCGTTGCGCGGCGCGCCCTTGTGCAAGGGGAATCCGGTGTCGAGCCACTCGCGCACCTGCCGTGCCAGCCGATCCGCCAGGTCGCGATCCGGGCGCGAAAGCCAGTTCTCGCCACCCTCCTCGCCCGCTTCGGGAACATCATCCTCGGCGCCGGATAAATCACCGACCGGCCGCCACAGCCGCACCAGGCCCGGTCGCATGTCGCCCACATGCGGTTCGGGCGCTTCGGGCAGGCCAAAGCGATCGGGCCCGATGGCGGCAATCGCGCGGTCCACGAAGGCAAGGATCGGCATGGCCGTGCGATAGGATTGCCCCAGGCCGAGCGAGAGCAATTCGCGCTCTGGCTCGTCCATCGCCTGGGCGAGGCCCGCCAGTTCGCGCCGCACCCGCTCGCGCGCCTTGGCAAAGTTTTCGGGGCTGGTGCCCTGGAAGCGGAAGATCGCCTGCTTGTAATCGCCCACCACGAACAGCGTGCGCGGGTCTCGCTGGCTCTGCCCCTGGCCGGAGAAAAAGTCTTGCACCAGACCATCGAGCACGATGCGCCACTGCGCTTCGTTGGTGTCCTGTGCTTCGTCCACCAGCACATGATCGAACCGGCGGTCCAGCTTGTAGCGGATCCAGTCTGCTGTCGTCCGCTCGGTGAGCAGCGCGGCGGCGGTGCGGATCTGGTCGTCGAAATCGATGAAGCCTTCGCGCGCCTTGGCCGCTTCCCAGGCCAGGGCAAAGCGCCGCCCCACGGTGAGCGCAGGATCGAGCAGCGCGGCGAGACCGACAAGCGCAACGCGATCGCGCAACGCAGTGATCCCGGCGATCACCCGCGCCTGAAAGTCGCCATAGGCTGGCTCGTGCTTGTCGAGATTGCGGGTGGACTTGGCCTCCCCCTTGGCAGTCATGAACAGCTTGGCAAAGTCGTCCATGCCCGCGAGGCGCGCCTGCGGGTTGGCAGCGAGCCAATCGCCCATGATATTGGCCGCGTCCTCGCCGGTGCGCGTGCCCCAGGCGGCGTTGGCTGCCATGCACCGGCGGACGGAGTCGATATCGAACACGTCGTCGGCGCAGAGATCGGCCACGCCGCTGCCGTCCTCGTCGGCGGGCAGGCCCAGCAACTGGTTGATGCGCGGGCGCAGCGGTGGGCGCCAGGCACCCGGCTCCTGCCACAGGTCGATCGCCTTGGCGCAGCGTAGCAGGAAGCCGATGACCGCGCCCTGGTCCATGCGCAGCGCGAGTTCGGCCAGGGCATCGAGCAGGCGCTCGTCGCCACTTTCCTCCGCTTCCACCAGCATCTGCGCCAGGACTTCGCGCACCAGCAATTCGCGGTCGCGATCTTCCATCGCGCGGGTGCCGGGCAGCAGGCCGGATTCCACGGGAAAGGCCGAAAGCAGCCATTGCGAAAAGGCATGGATGGTCTCGATCCGCAGGCCCCCGCCGGGGCAATCGAGCACGGCGGCAAAGCGGCTGCGCGCCCGCGCTAGGGTATCGGGCCGTCCCTCCGCTCCGATCGCTTCCAGTTCCTGGAACAGCGTCAGGTCGTCCAGCCGCACCCAGCGCGCCAGCACATCGTTGACGCGCGTGGCCATTTCCGCCGCGCCCGCCTTGGTGAAGGTGAGGCACAGGATGTTCTCGGGCTCCACCCCGTCCTGCAGCAAAAGCCGCAGCACGCGCGCCGAGAGCACCTGGGTCTTGCCGGTGCCGGCCGAGGCAGACAGCCACACCGTGCGGTGCGGCGCCACGGCACGGGCCTGGTTGCCTTGCAGGGGATAGACCTTGCTCATGCGCCGCCATCTCCGCCGCGGCCCTGCCATTCTTCCAGCCGCATCAGCTGGTCATAATCGGCGTAGCTGGGCAGATCGGGATTGAGCCGCGCCACGAACGGCTCTTGCCCCAGGATCCAGCGGGCAATCGCTTCTTCCAGGAAGCGCCGGGTTTCGGGCAGGAAATCCTCGCGCGGGATGCCCGATTTCTTGCGCCCTTCCAGGATCGGCTCCTCGCGATAGCCAAAGCCGCGCTCGCGGTTGCGGGCGAGCGACCAGTATTCGAAATGCGTGGGCTCGCCCTCGACAGTCACACGGCCATTCTCGTCGTTGAAGCCGCCAGCCTGTGCGATCAGGCCGATCAGCCCCAATTGCAGGGCAAAGCCTTCCTGCACCATGCGCCCCGATGGCGGTGTCCCGGTCTTGTAGTCGACGATGGCCAAGGCGCCATCGGGCAGGCGGTCGATACGGTCGGCGCGGCCGAAGATGCGGATGCCGTTCACGGTCGTGTCGCCCCAGCATTCGAACGCGGCCACGGCGCGCCCCTCGCCCAGCAACCTTTCCTGCTCGTCCTCGATCCAGGCAAGCGCGGCAGTCAGGCGTGGGCGCCACAGGCTGCGCATGAACGGGTGCGCGCTCATTTCCGCCAACTTGCGCTCGGCCAACGGCACCAGTTCACCGGGCGGCGCGCCAACTTTGTGCCACTCTTCCAGAATGGCATGCACCGCCGTGCCGCGCCACGCGGGCGTGGGATCGGCGTCGCGCGGGTCCAGGGTCTTGAGGCCCAGAATGGCCGAGGCATAGAACTGATAGGGATCGGACCGCAGCCGGTCGAGCGCGGTCACGGCAATGTCCACCCGGCGCTGCTGCGGCGAAGGCATCGGGCGCGGGCGGGGATAGGCCGGGCCTTGCGGCGCGGCGTCGAGCGCCTGGGCGAGTTCCACCGCCTCGCGTTCCCACGCCACGCCTTCTTCGCCCAGCATCGCACGGATGCGCAACAGGAAGCGCGAGGGGATGGCCGGGCCGGCCGCATCCCGCTCGGCAAAGCTCAGCACCACTTCGGGCGCGCCCAACATCGCGGCCAGATCGTGCGCGGCCAGGCCGATGCGGAAATCAGCGCCCGGAATGCCCAGCGCACGCAGGACGGGCGGCGCCAGCAGCGGATCGGGCGCGGGCGCGGCGGGCCAGCTGCCCTCGGTCATCCCGGCGCAGACCACCAGGTCCGCCCGGCTCATCCGCGCTTCGAGCAGGCCATAGATCGCCAGGCGCGGATGGCCGCCATAGGGCGGGCGCACCGAAACCTCGTCCATCGCATCGCGCAGCAAGGCGGGCACTTGCGCCGGATCGACCGGCAGGCCGCCGGCCTGCGCCGCCGCATTACGCCACTGCTCCACGAATTGAGCAAGACAGCGCCCATCGGCATTGGCCCAGATCACGGGGCCACACAGCGCCTCGGCCATGTCGGCCAGCACGGTAATCGTGGTGGCGAGCGGCAAGGCATCGTGCCCGGCGAGCAGCGGCGCGAGCAGGAGTTCAACCTCGTCCCACCATGCAGACAAGCCCGGATACCGTTTCTCTTTCGCCCTCACCGCATCTCGAACCGGCTCCAAACCGGGGCCGGGCCGCGGCCCGCGCAGCACGAGATCGAGCTGGCGTACGCGCTCCAACCAGGCCGCACGTCCCTCTCCCGCCATGACCAGCGGATGGCCAAGCAGCGCCAGCAGCGAAACCGGCGCGGCCCGCTCCGCCCCGGCCTGCGCCAGTTGCAGCAGCAGCCGCCCCGCGACGGTCTGTGGCAGGGGCTGTCCGGCGGTATCATCCGCTCCAATGTTCCAGCGGCCCAAGTGCGCGATCACCCGCTGTGCCAGGCTGCGGTCGGCCGTGACCACGGCCACGCGCCGTTCCGGCACGGCTAGCGCCTGGCGCACCAGCACCGCAATCGCCTGCGCTTCGGCTTCCGGATGGGCGCTGTGCATCAGGCGCACACCCGCGAGGCGCCGCTCAGCCGCCGGGAGACCGACCCAGGCGGTGCTTGCCTCTGGCGGCAAAAACAGGTTCGAAATCGCCCGGCTGCGCGCCGGCGGCGCCGCCGCTGCCCCGGCGCGGTGCCACTGGCGCACTTCCTCGCGCGCGATCCCCATGCGGTGGAGCAGCAGCTTCAAGTGATATTGCGGATGGGTGACCTGGTCGCCCCGGCCGAACGGCGGCCCGTCCGGTTCATCGCTGGCACCGGCCTGGCCCAGCGCATCCCACACTTGGGCATCCAGCGAAAGATCGAGATCGGGCAGCACTACCGCGCCATCGGGCAGATCGGCCACGCTACGCAGCAGCCGCGCGATGGCCGGCGCCGCCGAAGTGACCCCGGCGGCGATGACCGGCCCCGGCGGCGGATTGGCTCGCCAGGTCTGCGCGGCATGGGTGAGCAGCAGATTGCGCCGCACCGGGGCATCGACCTGGCCACGCGCGTCCAGCTCGAACTGCCAGCGCACCTGGACGCGGGCGAACAGGCGCAAGCTGTCCTGCCAATGCTCGGCCAGTTCGGGCAGCATGTCGATCGCCAGCAACTGCCCGGGCGTGACTTCCTCGGCCGCCAAGCGATCGAGCGACTGGGCCAGGCTGCGCGCCTGGCGCAACAGTCCTGCCTCGCCGCGTTCGATCCCTTGCGCGGCCAGTTCCTCGCGCAGGATTTCAGCAAGGCGCAGCAGCCGCACCACCGGATCGCAGGCCGGTGGCGCCACCGCCCCGCCGCCCAGCGGATCGAGCAGCGCGCCCAATGTCTCGTCCAGATCGAGATCGCCCACCACAGCCATGCGCGGCAGCAGCAGGCCGCCCCCCGAGGCCCGAATGAAAGCCTCGGTCAGATTGCGCACTGCGCGCTGGCTGGGCAAAAGCAGCGTGAGCCGCGCCAGCCCGAACGTATCCTCGCGGTAGCGCGGGATCAGCCCGGCCACCAGCGCATCGGCAAAGCCCCGGTGCGCGGCAATCGAATAGACACTCGGGCGGCTCGTGCCCGCCATCAGAAATGCGTCAGCGCTTCTTGCGTCGGCGCGATCATTTCCGGCGCGCCCACTTCATACCACAGCCCGGTATGCGGCAAGCCATAGAGCCGGCCTTCGGCAATCGCGCGGTCCCACAGGCGCCCGGTGGAAAAGCTGCCTTCGGGCGCATCGCGCAGCAGGCGCCGAGACACGATCTGGATACCGGTGAAGATATAGGGCGCCACGCGGCCCGGCTTGCGGCGCGCGATCACGCCCATCTGGTCGATGTGGAAATCGCCCATGCCGGTATAGTTGAACGCCTGCGCATGGCTGACCAGCAGCAAGAGCGCATCCATCCGGCTCTCGTCCCAGAAATCGCCCAGCGCCGCAAAGGCGTTGCGTGGCCCATCGAGCCAGATGTTGTCGCTGTTGAGGCAGAAGAATGTGTCGCGGTCGAGCAGCGGCAATGCCTTGACCAGTCCGCCGCCGGTTTCCAGCAGCGCCTCGCGCTCGTCGGACACCTGCACCTTGGGCACTGCCCGTGCCTGCACATGCGCTTGCAACTGATCGGCCAGATAATGCACATTGACCACGGCGCGGGTCACGCCCGCTTCGGCCAGCTTGTCGAGTGCGTGGTCGATCAAGGGCTTGCCCGCCACGCGCACCAGCGGCTTGGGCCGCGTGGCCGTCAAGGGACGCATGCGCTTGCCGATCCCGGCAGCGAGAACCATCGCGGTATCGGAAACCAGCGGCTTGCGAGGATCACGGCTCATACGGCAAAGCTCCCGCCCAGGCGGCCGGCCGGATCGCGCAAGTCGGCAGGGATGTTGGCGTCGAACCAGGCCGCCACCGGGGCCAGCGCTGGGTGGGCCAGGTCGCGTTCGAGCATGGCCCAGACGCGGGGAATGTAATCCAGATAGCGCGGCTTGCCGTCTCGCTTCCACAGGCGCACGAAAATGCCCACGATCTTGGTGTTGCGCTGCGCGCCGAGGCGGGCGTAATCCGCCAGGAAATCGCCCTGCGGCTGCACCTTCTGCACATAATAGTCGAACATGCGCGCTTCGAGTTCGGGAGAAACATCGCGGCGTGCATCCTGCAGCAGCGAGACAAGGTCGTAAGCGGGATGGCCAGCCAATGCATCCTGGAAATCGAGCAGGCCCTGAGCATCGAGCCCACCCAGCAGCATGATGTTTTCCGCATGATAATCGCGCAGCACGGTCACGCCGGGGCGCTGCGCCGGCAGCAGGGGTGCCAAGACTTGCTCCCACGCCGTCTGCCACCCGGCACCATCGACATAGAGCCCGCGCGCCGGACAAAACCAGTCGATGAACAGGCGCACTTCGCGCAAGTATTCGGCCATGCCATAGGCAGTGAATGGCCCGGCGGGCAGGCGCGATAGCTGCACCAGCGTGTCGATCGCGGCGCGGTAGACGGCGTCTTCGTCCTGCGGCCAGGCATCGACATATTCGCGCATGCGTGCATCGCCGAAATCTTCGAGCAGGACCCAGCCCTCGCCCGCTTCCTCTGCCAGGATATGCGGCGCGCGCAGGCCATTGCCGTCGAGCCAGCGGGCGGCACGCAGGAAAGGTTGCGGGTCTTCCTGCGGGGGCGGCGCATGCATCAGCATTGCGGCCTGGTCCCCACGCCGCACGCGGAAATAGCGGCGGAACGAGGCATCGCCGGGCAAAGGTTCGATCACTGCGCCGGCCCAGCCCGCGCGGGCAAGGAAGGCATCGATTCCGGCAGGAAGAGTGCTGGTCATGGCAGTCGCTCTAACCATCCCCGGCCAGGCAAGACAATGGCCCGCCGCCCGTTTTCCGCGATTTCCAGGCAGAGGGTGAGACAATTGTCCTCATGCCCGAAACCGCCGGCGTGATCGGGCCATTCGGCAATCAGCACCGCGCCCTGGCGATAATCGTCCAGTCCGATCTCCTCGGCCTCGGCCGGGTCTTCCAGCCGATAGAAATCGGCGTGAACGACGGGCAGGCGTACCGCTGGCGGATCATAGGTTTCGATGATGGTGAAACTGGGTGACGGCACTTCGCCTTCGTGGCCCAGCGCACGCAACAATGCGCGCGCCAGCGTGGTCTTGCCTACGCCAAGGGTGCCTTCCAGTGCCAGCACGTCTCCCTGGCGCAAATGCGCAGCGATGCGGGTTGCGAAGGATTGGGTTGCAACAATGTCGGGAAGCGGGATGACGATCATCTGCGTGGCGATAAAGAGGAGCGGGACCCTGGATCAAGTCCGGGGTGACGAGAACATCACGGCAAGGTGACGATGGCACTGGTGCCGGCGCCGGGTTCGGACAGCAGTTCGAAATGGCCGCCGTGCGCATCGATCAGCTGGCGGACCAGCGGCAGGCCCAGGCCCTGGCGCCGTTCTGCCGTGCGCCCATCCGCCGCCAGCTTGAGGCCTTCCATCGCGCGGGCGAGCGCGGCGGCGTCCATGCCCCGGCCATTATCGGAAATCACCACGCGCAGATCGTGCGCGCGGCGGGTGCATTCCACCAGGATGCGGCCGCCGGTGGGGGTGGCGGCAATGGCATTGTCGATCAACTGGCCGAACACGCGGCGCAGCCGGCGCACGTCGCCCGTCACTTTGCCCACCGCCTGGCTGCCGCGCAGATCAAGCGCGAGGCCCGCCGTCGCGATCTTGTCGGCACGCTCGCGCACCACGTCGGCCAGCAGCGGGAAAATGTCCACGGGATCGCGTGCCAGCGGCAGCATGCCCGCCTCGCTCTGCGACAAGTCCAGCACGTTCTCGATCTGCTCGCCCAGCCGTTCCACCGAAGAGAGAATCGCCGCAACATAATCGCGCGCCTGCGGGGTCAATTCGCCAGCGAGCCCGCTTTCCAGCATTTCGGCAAAACCGCCGATGGAGTTCAACGGGTTGCGGAATTCATAGCTCATATTGGCGATGAACCGGGTCTTCACCGCGTCCGCCTCGATCAGGGCGGCATTGCGTTCGCGCAGCGCGGCTTCGGCTTTTTGCGAATCCGTGATGTCCAGCACCGTCAGCAAGCCATTGCCGTCGGGCAGCGGCACCCCGGCAAATTCCAGATGGCGCCCATCGGCGAGCGCCAGGCGCCCACTGGTTTGCTTGCGCTCCAGCGTGGCGGCCTGGATCACTTGCCCGATCGTGCCCACTTGCGCGGGCCGCTTGAGCATGCCGGCCAGATGCTTGAGCAGCATGTCGGCGCGCGGATGGGTGCCCAGGAACTGCTCGTCCAGCCCCCAATCGCGCAAGAAACGCCGGTTCCACAATTGCAGGCGACTGTCTGGACCGAAAACGGCCAGCGATTCAAACAAGTTGTCGAACGTGGCCGTGCGCGTGCGCAACAAAGTGTCGCGCGTGGCCGAAAGCTGCAGTTGCTCGGTCTGATCCTCGAAAATCAGCAGCAATCCGCCGTCGGGCATCGGCTGGCCGACGACCCGCAAATGGGTGCCATCGTGCAGGTGCCAGGGTTCCTCGCGCGGCTCGCGCGCCAGGAACCAAGCCTGTCGCTCGCGCCGCCACTCGGGAAAATCACGCACTTCGGGCAGTTTGCCGCCATCGCGCAGCCGATCGAGCACGCGATCGAAAGGTGGCGTATCGTTCACCCAACTGGGGCTGATGCCGAATATCCGCAGGAACGGTTGGTTGGCGAACACCAGATTACGGCCCGCATCGAACTGCGCGATCGCCGCCGACAGCGTATCGAGCATCTGGCGTTGTGCGTCGCGGAAGCGGCGGAATTGGCGGGTCAATTCCTCCATCTGCTCGATATCCACGGCATAGCCGGCCACGCCCTCGCCCCCGATCGGCAGGTCACTGACGCGCATGGTGCGGCGCTGGCCGTTGATCGTGGCGGAAACAACGCGCTCGATCGGACGCAGTTGGGCAAAGACGTCGGCGGCAACGTGCGCGGCGCTCAATCCCTCCACTGGCTCGACCAGTTCGATCCCATGATCCACCACTTCGGCCGCGCTGGTGGCGCCCACCGCGCGCACATAGGCTGTGTTGACCAGCCGCAATCGCATGGCGGCATCGCGAAACCACATCGGCAACGGGGCTGCCTCGATCAGGCCGGCGAGCCCGGAAAAATCGGCATGGGCCTGATCGGCCTCTGCCCGCAAGGCCCGTATCTGGCCCACGCTGTCGCTCGCGTCGAAAAACCACAAGAGCGCCGCCCCGCCCGGCGCAATTTGTGGGTCCGCCAGGCTGCCACGCACGGCCAAGGCGGTGGCCCCGCCGCGCGGGACGATCGACAGCGCCAGCGGCGCGCCGGTCTTTTGCGTGTGGCGCACCGCCTCGCTCAGCGCGGCCAGGCTTTCGGATTCAAGCCCGCGCCCATCCTCCCCATCGTCGAGTTCGGTGAGGTAACCTGGCATGGCATCGAGGCCCATCCAGCCGGCGAGGCGCGAGGCACCTTCGATGCGCCCGTCAGCCCTGACCAGCAGCGGCAGGGCTGGTGCTTCTTCCACCATGCGCGTCAACCTGCGGGCCAAGCGTTCCGCGCTTTCCGCCCGGCGCGTGCGCCTGCGCGCGGTCAGGACGGCCCAGGCTGCCGCCAGCGTCCACGCCGCCAGCAAGAGCGCCACGGCAACGGTCACGGCAACAGCAGCGGGCGAGTGAGGCAGCATCGCCATCATGGCTAGGCCGCAACCATTGCAAACACAACGGGGGAGCGCGCGAAATTCGCCCGATCCCGCGCAATCGCCGCGCAGCAAAACGCCCCGCATCCATCGGGGATGCGAGGCGCCTGCTGCCCTGAAAGCGGGGCGATCAGTAGCGGTAGTGATCCGGCTTGAACGGGCCCTGCGGCGTCACGCCAATATAGCTCGCCTGCTTTTCGCTGAGCTTCGTCAGCTTCACGCCCAGCTTTTCGAGGTGCAGCGCAGCGACCTTTTCGTCGAGGTGCTTGGGCAGCACATAGACATCGTTCTTGTACTGCTCGGCCTTGGTGAACAGTTCGATCTGGGCCAACGTCTGGTTGGTGAAGCTGGCGCTCATCACGAAGCTGGGGTGGCCGGTGGCGCAGCCCAGGTTCACCAGACGGCCCTTGGCCAGGATGATGATCTGCTTGCCGTCGGGGAATTCCACCAGATCGGTGCCTGGCTTCACTTCGTTCCACTTGTAGTTCGACAGGGCCGAAATCTGGATTTCGCTGTCGAAGTGGCCGATGTTGCACACGATGCTCATCGGCTTCATCGCCTTCATGTGCTCGGCGGTGATCACGTCTTCGTTGCCGGTGGCGGTCACGAAGATGTCTGCGCGGGTGACTGCTTCTTCCATCGTCACCACTTCATAGCCTTCCATCGCCGCCTGCAGTGCGCAGATCGGATCGACTTCGGTCACCATCACACGGGCGCCGCCATTGCGGAGCGAGGCGGCCGAACCCTTGCCCACGTCGCCAAAGCCGGCCACGCAGGCGACCTTGCCAGCGAGCATCACGTCGGTGGCGCGGCGGATCGCATCGACCAGCGATTCCTTGCAGCCATAGAGGTTGTCGAACTTCGACTTGGTCACCGAATCGTTCACGTTGATCGCGGGGAATGGCAGCTTGCCGTCCTTGGCGATCTGGTAGAGGCGGTGGACGCCGGTGGTGGTTTCTTCCGAAACGCCCTTGATGGCCTTGACGCTCTGCGTCAGGTAGCCGGGCTTGGCCTTGAGGAAGGCCTTGAGCGCGCGGCAAAATTCGATTTCCTCGGCATTGCTGGGCTCGAACAGGTCTTCGCCCGCTTCCACGCGCGCGCCCCACAGCGCGAACATGGTGGCGTCGCCGCCATCGTCGAGGATCAGGTTGGCGGTATCATCGCCCCAATCGAAGATGCGGCCGACATAGTCCCAGTAATCGGCCAGGCTTTCGCCCTTCACGGCGAAGACCGGGATGCCTGCGGCGGCGATCGCGGCGGCAGCATGGTCCTGCGTCGAAAAGATGTTGCAGGTGGCCCAACGCACGTCGGCACCCAGGGCAACCAGCGTTTCGATCAGAACGGCGGTCTGGATCGTCATGTGCAGCGAACCGGTGATGCGCGCGCCCTTGAGCGGCTGCGCGGCGCCGAACTCCTGCCGCAGGGCCATGAGGCCGGGCATTTCGGTCTCGGCAATGGCGATTTCCGCGCGGCCGAAAGCGGCCAGGCCGAGATCGGCAATGACATAATCCTTGTTCGCTTCGAGCGCACTGGCCACGAGGCATCTCCGTAAAAATAGGCGTTTACACGCAAAAGACCCGCCATGAGGCAGGCCGCTGATGGGCTGCTCTTAGCGGGTCCCTCCGCGCAGGGCAACGTTAATATAAAGAAGTCTTTATATCAGAAAATCTACCGGCTGCCGGGCAGGGCAAGCTGCGCTGCTGCCGCAACGGCGGGGGGCTTTGCCGGCACCGGCGCCACCC
>Ga0065704_10070227_pt1 | contig 58906 bp, 56 predicted proteins | sample SwiRhicommuniRL2_FD_59091 | JGI IMG/M metagenome (GOLD analysis project Ga0065704, IMG submission 59091) | Switchgrass rhizosphere bacterial communities from Rose Lake, Michigan, USA - RL2 v2 (version 2) | ecosystem: Host-associated > Plants > Roots > Rhizosphere > Soil | place: East Lansing, MI | reverse complement strand
GCAATAAAGTCATCGTTAACGATGATAGTTGTTTCACAACGCCCACTCTATTTACTGATTTTTTACTTTTAGCGTCGGTGATGAATGCCAAGCAGGTTCTGCCTGCTCGTTCTACGTGCCCATCGCTCCGCGCTGCCCCCGATCAGGCCAGCCCAAAGCCTCATCGGCTGCAGTCAGCTATTGGCTGAAAGCAGGGCAGCAGCATTCGCCCAGCAGTCCTACGAGCAGCAAATACAGGACCGCCCCGATAATTCTCCGCATCGTCCATTTGCGGGGGCGGCCTATGAGGAAAGCTGGTGGTAAAAGCGGTTCAAGAACCGACCATTCGGCATCGGTCAAATCGCTCGGCAAAGTCACCCACTCGCGGGCATATTGCGCCCGAGTGGTATCGCCCACATCGTTGATCTCCAGAAGCTTGCTGCAAAACCCCGGAATCAACAACTACGGAATGTATCAAGCTAACCAGCTGATATAACGTGGCTTAATTTCGGATCGCGTATTCGATATAGTCGAACACGTCCGCCTTCGCCTGGGTTCTCATCGGTAGACCTTCTTCCCGATCCGCTCTGTCCCGAGGGATGAGAAGAAGCCTTCTGCGGCGGCATTATTCCAGCAGTTTCCCCGGCCTGTTCATCGAACAGGTGAGGCGCGGCCGACCGGTGCCGAGAGGCTACCGGTCAACCTTAGGATCAGCTGCGCGGTGCGAGGAAGGCCATGGTCACGGCCTCGAATTCATCCTTGGCCTCGATCATCACCCAGTGACCGCAGCGGGGAAACAGGTGCACCTGGCAATCGGGAATGATGCGCATGGGCAGAAGTGCGCGGTCCATCTGGCTGACGCGGTCATCCAGGCCCCAGGTCAGCAGAACCGGGCAGGTGATGTTGCCGAGGTATTCCAGCCCCTTGATGCCGTTAATTCCCGAAGCCATCTTGGCGATCATCTCGATCGAGGCACGGCAGTACATCTTGTGGGTTGTTTCACGCGTGGTCGGCTCCAGCGCCTGAGCCAGCCGGCGTTGCACCAGTTCATTGGTGATCAGTGACTTGTCCCACACCATCGAGTGCAGCCACTGCCGCAGACGATCAGCCGTGGGATCTTCCACGAACGCGCTCAGCAGGTTGATGCCCTCGTTGGGGAATGGAGAGAACACGTTGTAGCCCAGCCCGCCGATCAGCACGATCCGCTCGGCCCGGTCCGGATAGCTGGCGGCGAAGCGCGAGGCGACCATACCCCCATAGGAATTGCCGATGACCGATGCCCGCTCGATGCCTAACGCATCCATCATCGCAATGATTGCTTCGGGCGCGCGGTCGACGCCGTCCGGTGAAGGATCGCTGCTGCCATAGCCCGGAAGATCGGGCACGTAAGTGCGAAAACGCGAGGCGTAGAAGGGCAGGTTTCCGACGAAGTTTTCCATGCCGGTAACGCCAGGGCCTGATCCGTGCAGCAGGAACAGCGCCGGACCTTCGCCAGCGACATGGTAGCCGAGCTTGCCATACGGCGTGTCGACGCTCTGCGCTTCTGTGTTGAGATCTTGCACGACCAACCTTCTCCCATTCTGACCGGCATTCATGAAATGCGTTTCGGCTCGCCGCACATACCCTTGCGGGCACCGTGCCGAAATACCTCACCCGTCAATGCGCAAAGAGCCATAACATGCTGCGCCGTACTCGCAATATGCGTTGTCCGGTGCTGGCAAACTTTGCGGGCCAAGCCAGACAGGCTCTTTCCCCGGCCGGCGATACGGGTATGCTCAAGTCGATCGGCGCCTGCGGCACAACGCAAGAGACGCACCCGTAAAACGGAAGTGAGGAGAGAAACCAGGCATGGCCGAAATAACGATTGATGCACTGCGATTGCCGCAGGCTGCCGCGTCCGGCCACGAAGGCCGGTATCCGGAAATCGCTGTCGCCGCTTGTCGCGATCTGGCGAAGCATGTTCGGAGCTGAAGGGAGGGCCATCCAGGTGACAGTTCACGATAATCAGGCCGATTTTTCACCGCAGTTGGGCAAACCTTCTACCGGTGTGATCATTACCGGGGGAGCTTCGGGCATCGGCCTTGCCACGGCGCATGCACTGGCCGCGGTGGGCCGGCCCGTCGCTCTGTGGGATATCAATGCGCAAGGTGCGCAAGGCGCTGCGAAGATCATCGCCGATCGCCACGGCGTAAAGGCCGTGGGGCTTTCGGTTGACCTGCGCAATTCGCAGGCGGTGGCCCCGGCAGCGCTGGCCACGCGCGAAGCACTGGGCAGCGTCGGCGGTATAGTGCACGGCGCCGGCACTGCAGAAGTAACCGGCATAGACGGGGTCACGCCCGACAACTGGGACGCGGGCCTTGCCCTTCACGCCCGCGCGCTGGTGCTGGTGACGCAGGCTTTCCGGGAGGACTTGCGGGCCAACCCCGGCAGCTCCATCGTTGCTATCGCCTCGATCAACGCGACGCTGGGCAGCGGCATGATCCCGATCTACAGCGCTGCCAAGGGCGCAATCATTTCGCTGGTGCGGTCCATGGCGGACGAATTGTCGCACGACGGGGTTCGCATCAACTCGGTCAGCCCGGGCCAAATCGATACCCCGATCATGGCCGCCACCAAGGAACACCTTCCGGGACATTTCGAGCGGCGCATCATGTTGCATCGCTATGGCTTGCCTGAGGAACTGGGACGCACGATCCGCTTCCTGCTGTCTAACGAAGCCAGCTACATCACCGCCAGCCAGATCGTGGTGGACGGCGGCAACATCCATTCGCAACGGCAATGACGATGGGCCGCGTGACCCGCGCGATCGCCTGCGCAACGAAATAGACGTCCAGGGAGAGACCATGAAAGCGCCACATCCTGCAACTGGCACTGTGACGGGGTTCGATCCAGCGATAGATGACGCCAGCGCAGGCGTTGAACCCGCGCTCCGGCTTGGCGCTGGCGAGACGATCGCGTGGGATGAACAGGCTGACGTCATCGTGGTCGGCCTTGGCGGCGCGGGCGTCTGCGCGGCGATCCAGGCCAGCGAGGATGGCGGCAGTGTCATCGCGCTAGAGCGCTTTGGCGGCGGCGGATCGACAGCAGTGAACGGTGGCATCTATTACGCCGGCGGGGGCACGGCGGCCCAGCGCGAGGCCGGAGTCGAAGATAGCCCGGAAGAAATGTTCCGATATCTGCGCGAAGAGACGCAGGGGGTCGTCAGCGACGAGTTGCTTCGCCGCTTCTGTGATGGCAGCGCCCGGGATGCCGACTGGATGGCACGGCATGGCGTTCGGTTCTCGGGCAAGCTCTACCCCGGCAAGACATCCTACCCGCACACCAGCTATTATCTGTACCATTCCGACAGCTCGCTGGCGGCGCCCTATCGGCACAAGGCGCGCCCCGCCGCGCGTGGCCACCGGGCCTTCCTGCCACCTACGAAATCGGCGGAAGGCTACGGCGCGGGCCTGTACTTTCCGCTTGAGGCGTCGGCCGAGAAGTTGGGCGTCCAGATCATGCGGCGCGCGGAAGTCGTTCGCCTGATCGTCGACGGCGCCGGCACCGTGACGGGGGTCGAGGCCGAGTACCTGCCTCCCGACGGGCCGCACACCGAAACATACGCCAGGCTGGTTCGGCGCAGCGAGTTCTGGACGCGGTTGCTGCCGCCCGCCTATCCGGGCGCGAAGCTGACCCGGGCGCGCGGGGCGCGGTTGATGCGCAAGGCGGACTTGATCGAGCGCAAGGCACGCCGGCGCATCCGTATCGGCGCGAGGCGCGGCGTGGTGCTTTCCACCGGAGGGTTCATCTATAATCGGGACATGATTGCCCGCTATGCGCCGAAATACCTCTCGGGAATGCCGCAGGGAACAGCGGGAGACACCGGTGCCGGCATGCGCCTTGGCCAGAGTGTGGGCGGTGCCGTCGATCTGCTGGAACATTGCAGTGCCTGGCGTTTCCTCAATCCGCCGGCGGCCTGGGCCCTCGGGATGCTGGTCGACGCGCGCGGTTCCCGCTTTGTCAACGAAACGCACTACGGTGCGGCGATCGGCAGCGAGATGGTGGAACGCCGTGGAGGCGTGGGCTGGCTGATCCTGGACGAAACGCTGGTCAAGGAAGCGAGGGCGCAAGTGCGGCATTCCGAGACGCTGCCGTTCCAGCGCTATCCGGCCTTGCTGGCCATGCGGCTGGGACGGCGCAAGGCCAGGACGCTTGATGCCCTGGCGCGAAAGGTGGGCTTCGATCCGGCGATCTTTGCCGAGACGGTGAAGCGCTATAACGCCGCCGCGCAGGGCGGGGCAGCGGACCCTTTCGGCAAGGAGGGAGACGAACTGCATGTCCTCGCCTCGGGGCCGTTTTATGCCGTCGATCAATCCATCACGGCCAAGTACGCGCCGCTTCCGTGCATGACGCTTGGCGGGCTTAAGGTGAGCGAGGACAGCGGCCAGGTTCTGAACGAGGAGGGACGGCCTATCAGCGGGCTCTACGCCGCCGGGCGAACGGCGGTCGGGATCTGTTCGAACCTCTATGTCAGCGGTCTGGCGGTCGCGGACTGTGTGTTCTCGGGCCGCCGCGCCGGACGCCATGCCATGCGCGGTTTGAGCGATAGCCTGTCCGGATAGCAGCGGGCCGGCCATGGCAGTCGGCATGGGCGGAACGCGCCGACCACTCCGGCCGGCGCGTTCCGGTTTGCTTCAGTTCGAGCCGAACCGATAGCGGATCTGCAGGCCGTACATGCGTGGTTCGTTGAAGACCGCGACATTGAAGCCGGTGGAGCTGTCGAGGCTGGAGGCGGTATTGCTGATCTGGAACGTCTCATTCGTCAGATTGGTGACGAAGAAACGCAGATCGACAGTGGAACCCCCGACGCCGTTCCAGTCGATCGAAGCGTTCACCAAATCGTAGGCCGAGATATAGCCATTCGGCTGCTGTGACGGCAGCGTGGTGACGGCAGTCCAGTTCTTGTCGGCGTGAGAATAGGTTGCCGACATCACGACGGTGCCCATGTTGTTTTCCAGCGGCTGCTCGAAGCGGGCATTGATGGAGAACTGGTTCTTCGGGATGAAGGGGAACGGCGAGCAGGTCAGGTCAAGCACAGCCCCGGGAACGCCGATGCCCTTGGGCACCGTGACGGGGCCGGTACAGGTCTGACGGATCGCATTGCTTGCTCCGCTCGGCGGATCGGGCGGAAGCACCAGTTGGTAATCGAGATATCGACCCTTGGTGTAGGAATAGGATCCGTTGATCTCGAAGTTGGGCGCCAGGCGCGCTGTGGCTTCAAGCTCTATACCGTGGACGCGCGCGGTGCCCGCATTATACGTGATGGCACCTTGGTCCAACCCGGTAGTGTTGCAGTACGGGTTGGTCGCATCCGGGCAGCCGTTGGGATAATTGTCGCCCGAAGCGCGCTGTATGCCGTCATAGTCAAGCCGATACCCGGCGATGTTGAAGCGCATCGGCACCGAACCGAGATTGAAATCGGTCTTGGCGCCGATCTCGTAGCTCTTCACGTATTCCGGCGCGAAGGTCAGCCCATCGGGGCGCACACCCGCGTAGTTGAAGCCACCCGCCTTGTAGCCCTTGGTAACCTTGGCATAGAGCAACGCGCGATCAAGCTGATAGTCGATGCCTAACGTCCACGTCGTCTTCTTGTATACGTCGCTGGCAGAGGCGACGGGCAGGACCACGTAGTTTGGAGCGATGCGATCGCCGTTGAACTCATCACGCGTATAACGCAGGCCGCCAGTCAGCTTGAGGCCGTCGAGAGACGGCGTCAGGGCGCCAAGATCAAGGGTTGCCTGGCCGTAGGCCGCCTTGCTCTTCGTCGTGACCGCGAAAAAGCCCTGGCCGTAGCCGGCCGCGTTGAAACTGCCGGTAGCCTGCAGGCCTTCGGGCTTCGACTTTGAGTAGAACAGCCCGACCACCGTGTTCAGTTTGCCATTCAGGAAAGTGCCCTGCAGTTGCGGCTCTTCGGTTAGCAGGCTGAGGTCGGTGACGTTGGCTGTATCGCCAGCCTGCAACTCCGGGAAGCGCGCGGCGACCGCATCGGTGACGATCGCCGGAACCTGCGACAGGATGGGCAGGTAGCTGCCGTCGAGATCCCAGCTATAGTTCTGCTTCATCCGCTGGTATCCGAAGATGTTGCGGAAGGTGAGGTTATCGCTCAGTTCGACATCAAGCGTATCGACAAGGGCATAGGCCTTCAGCTTGTAGAACTGATCGTTGTTGAGCGCTGTCCGACGTGGCCCGAGCGCCCGATAATAGGTCTCTACAGCTTGGGCGAGGGTGGAATTACCCGAAGTGAACGGGGCCGGGGCACCGGCACCGCCCGGATTGCCGTAGGAGTTGGCAACGAGGTTGGTCAGCGTCGGGTGGTCGGTCGCGACTGCCCACAGCTTCTGGCCAGTGCCGTTGTTGTGCGATTTGGAGTAGTTGAAAACGAGGTAATTGGTGATCGTGTCGGTCGGCTTGGCGAGTATCCCGACGCGAGCCACCCAGTAGTGCTTGTCGTCGTAATCCTTGCCGCGGAAATCGGTACGGACGTCATTGACGCCGGGCAGCCCCGCGATGCCGGTGTTGGGGCCATAACCGGGCAAGACAAGACCACCGTCCGGATAGACTTTGCTGATGAAGCCGGCGCTTTGGAAAGGCAGCGAAAGAGGCAGGCCGGCCGTGCCGACGTCCTTCGTATAGCCGTCCCGATCAACCTTTTGCGCCGCGAAACGCACCGACAGCCGATCCGCAATGATCGGAATGTTGATCACACCGGCAAATTCGCGGTCGTTGTAGTTGCCGACTTGCGCCGATACATAGCCTTCGAGATTGTCAGTCGGTCTGGCGGGGCCGATCAGCAGCGCCCCGCCGGTCGTGTTCTTGCCAAATAGCGTGCCTTGCGGCCCGCGCAGGACCTGCAGCGATTCCGCATCGAACATCGATCCGGGACCGCCTTGGTTGGAAATGATCGAACCGGCGATAAGCGGGACTTCTCCGAAGTAGTTCACCACACCGGTCGGGGCGAGGTACGTTTGCCCCTGACCGCGAATAGTGATGGTTTCGGATTCGCGCTGTTGACCGTTGGTCGTCACGTTAAGCGACGGGATCTTGCCAATGAGGTCGCTCGCGGAACTGATGTTCTGTTCGCGCAGCTTTTCGGAATCGAGCGCGGTAACGGCAGTCGAAACCGTCTGGCTGCTTTCCTGGCGGCGGTTCGCCGTGACGATGATGTCGGCGATCTGGTTCGGCGTTTCCTCGGCGCCCGCTGCTTGTGCGAATGCTGTACCGGGCATTGCCATCAGCGCGAACCCGGACGCAAGTCCAAGCCATGACGCGGTGGCGGTCAGGTGCTTTTTTAGAACCACATTTCCCTCCCTGTCTGTTGTCGCGATGCAAGCCGTCTTCGGGCGGCCTCTGATTGCGATCACATTGCTTGAACTCGGCCCTTTCCGGCAAACCGGCGCGCAGGAATTCCAAGATTGCGGAAAAATTACCCATCTGCGGGTCGCTCGGACCCGGACTTGAGCCGACGGCGGACCAACACCCTCCGGCCGCGAATTTTTCCGGCGATCTGCATTCTTCAATTCACTTTTGATGCAATGGCGCGCGTATCGTGCTGGCGGCGCTCGGCCACGTCATTTAGGGAAAGCGCGCGCGAAGGCGGGGCGGGAGCGACGATGAGAATTACATTGCGACAGATCTCGGTCTTCGAGGCCGTCGCGCGGACTGGCAGCGTTGCGGGCGCAGCGTCGGAGATCGGGCTAAGTCCATCGGCTGCCAGCATGTCGCTCAAAGACCTTCAGGAGCATCTGGGGGTGCGCTTGTTCGCCAGATCAGGGCGCCGTCTGCGTCTGTCCGATCAGGGACGGCCGATGTTGGAAATGGCAAGGTCCATCTTGGTCCAGGTGGCAGACATGGAAGCCCTGTCGCTGCCCGGTGAAGTGCGCGGCCGTTTGCGTATCGGCGCAGCCGATCCGGTGGGCAACTATGTCCTGCCCGGCCTGTGCGCCGCATTCATGCGACAGCATCCGGACGTGCGCATGGAATTGCGCGTCCTGCCGTCGCAAGACGTCATGGAAGGGGTGCGCAACATGGCGCTCGACATCGGATTTGTCGGCGCGCCGGTCAACTCAAGCTATCTGGTCGCCGAGCCGTGGCTGCGTGATGCGCTCGCGGTGTGCGTCGCTCCGGATCACAGGCTGGCCACTGGCGGAGAGGTTCCCATAACCAGCCTAGCGGGGGAGGCGTGGGTGTTGGAGAAGACCCAGTCGAGCGAGCGCATCTCCTTTACCGTGGAAGCGCTCAAATATCTCAACTCCCTGAACATCATCTTCGAAGCGGACAGCGTCGAGGCGATCAAACGCGCGGTACGGGAAAATGCCGGTCTGGCGTGCCTTTCACACCTCGCGGTGGAAGAGGAGGTATCGCGAGGCCAGTTGCAGATTCTTGATGTTCCCGAGCTGCGTTTCACCCGCATATTCAGCCTTATAAGCCGGCGTGATACGCAGTTGCCTGTTGCCGTCCGGGGCTTTCGGCGCTTCGCGATGCAGATGGCCGATTGCCAGCCAATCGCCGGCTAGGCGGCAAAACCCTTATTAAGCCACCCATCTCTCATTCGTCAGTTTTTCTGACGCAATGCGTCGGATTTTTTCGATGGTGCTGATGCGAGCGATTGCCTAGTCCTTTCCGCAGGGCGTTTCGCCCTGATGGGAGAGGCATGTGAAGGCGATCGTGTGCGCCGCGTTTGCGCCGATAGAGGCGCTTTCATACGGGGATTTTGCAAATCCACGGGCGGAACCGGGCGAAGTGGTGATCGATGTGGCCGCCGCTGGCGTCAATTACCCCGATGTCCTCATCGTGCAGGGAAAGTACCAGACCAGGCCGGCCTTGCCGTTCGTGCCGGGCAGCGAGGCCGCGGGCATTGTCTCCGCGCTCGGCGAGGGCGTCGCCAATCTTCGCCTGGGCGACCGGGTCATCGCGTTCACCGGCAGCGGCGCTTTCGCCCAGCAGGTCCGCGTCCCCGCTTCGCAAGTCTGGCCGGTGCCGGATGGCCTCGATCTGGAAGTGGCAGCCGGAATATCGATCGCTTACGGTACTTCCTATCACGCGTTGAAGGACCGGGCGCGATTGAAGCCGGGCGAGACCCTCCTTGTCCTCGGGGCGGGCGGCGGCGTCGGGCTGACTGCCGTCGAGCTTGGCAAGCGCATGGGCGCCCGGGTCATCGCTGCGGCATCAAGTGCCGACAAGCTGGCGCTCGCGGCTGGGCAGGGCGCTGATGAACTGATCGATTATGCGAATGAAGACCTGCGCGAGCGGGTGAAGCAGCTAACCGGCAGTAGAGGCGTGGACGTGGTCTACGATCCGGTCGGCGGCCCGATGAACCTGGTTGCCGTGAAAAGCCTGGCATGGGGCGGGCGCTTGCTGGTCATCGGCTTTGCTGGCGGCGACATCCCTTCGATCCCCGCCAATCTGCTGTTGCTCAAGAGCGCCTCGGCAGTGGGCGTGCTGTGGGGCAATTCGGTGCGCGCCGATCCCGGGCCTCAAGGAGAGAACATGCGCCAGATCTTGCACTGGATGCAGGAGGGCGCACTGCGGCCGGTAATAGACCGCCGGTTTGAACTCGCTGACGCAGTGACCGCGCTCGATCATCTCGCGCAGCGCAAAGTCAAAGGCAAAGTGCTGCTGACCATACCGCCGATATCCTGACAATCGAGCCCGACAATAGGGAAGATACCATGCCCCAGACCGTCACGTATTCCATAAAAGGCGCGATCGCCGAGGCTGTGATCGACAATCCGCCGGTCAACGCAACATCCGCCAGTGTGCGTCAGGGCCTTGCGACTGCCATCGAAGCGATGGAGAGCGATCCTGCGGTACGGGCGCTTGTCGTGCGGTGCGCAGGTAAGACTTTCATCGCCGGCGCGGATATCAAGGAATTCGGCAAGCCCATGGCAGATCCAGGGTTGCCGGAAGTGATGGCGATGATGGACCGCGCCTCCAAACCGATCGTGGCGGCGGTTCATGGAACCGTTTTGGGCGGCGGCTTCGAAGTGGCTCTGGCGTGCCATTACCGTGTTGCATCGCCCGGGACCAAGTTCGGCTTTCCGGAAGTCAAACTGGGCCTGATGCCGGGCGGTGGAGGAACCCAGCGTACGCCGCGCCTTGCAGGGCTTGCAGCCGCCATTCCGCTATTGACCGAAGGCAATCCCATCGGGGCGGACGAGGCGCTGGACGCGAACCTGATCGACGCAATCGCCGCTGGTGACCTTGCCAGCGAAGCGATCGCGTTTGCGCAAAGGCTGGTGGATGACGGCAAGGGACCGCGCAATGCCGGGGCCCTGCCGATGCCGGCCGACGATGCAGCGCTGTTCGCGGAAGCGGAAAAGACCTTGGCCAGGAAGATGCGCGGCCAGGCCGCACCCCTGCGTGCGCTGGAGGCGATCCGGCTTGGTTACGAGATGCCGTTCGAGGATGCGGTAAAGCGGGAACTGGCGATTTTCCGTGAATGCATGAACGGCGCGCAATCGAAGGCCTTGCGCAACCTGTTTGCCGCCGAACGCGAAGTCGCGCGTATTCCCGGCCTTCCCGCCGACACCGTGACCAGACCAGTCGAACGTGTTGGCGTCATCGGTCTGGGGGTGATGGGGCGCGGCATCGTCATGGCCCTTGTCGGAGCAGGCATCCCCGTTGTCGCGGTGGGGCTGGATGATGGCCACGCAGGCACCGCCGTCTCCGCGATCAGCAAGCTGTGGAGTTCGTCCGTCAGCAAGGGGCGCTTGTCCCAGGAAAAGATGGATCGGCAGATGGCGCTGATCACCACCACCAGCGATCCGGCCGATTTGGCGGCAGTCGATCTGGTGATAGAAGCAGTTACCGAGGATCTGGCGATCAAGCAGGGGGTCTTCGCGCAGCTGGGCAAAGTCACTCGCACGGGCACCATCCTTGCTTCGAACACCAGCTTTCTCGACATCGATGCACTGGCGGAAGCTTCAGGCCGGCCGCAGGATGTATGCGGCATGCATTTCTTCAATCCCGCCAACGTGATGCGGCTGCTGGAGAATGTGCGCGCGGCAAAGACCGACCCGGAAGTCGTCGCAACGATCATGGCTCTGGGCAAGCGCATCGGAAAGCTGCCAGTCCTCTCTGGCGTGTGCGACGGCTTTATCGTCAATCGCATGCTGTCCAAGCGATCGCGTGAGGGCTTTTTCCTCGTTGAAGAGGGCGCAAGTCCCGCAGCGATCGACAAGGTGCTGCTGGACTATGGCTTCCCGATGGGGCCCTTTGCGCTGGGTGACCTTGCCGGGCTTGACGTGCAGGCGGCAGCGCGCAAGGCGCGGGCGGCCACCGCGACCGAACGTGAATTGCGCGCAGATTTTCCCGAGCAGATGGTGGCTGCGGGAAGGCTTGGCCAAAAGACCGGCGCGGGCTGGTACAGCTATGACGAGAACCGCAAGGCCAGCGCCAACCCCGAAACGGCCGCGATGATCGCCGCTCATGCCGAGCGGCATGGCCTCAAACTGCGCCAGATCGACGAGGACGAGATTCTCGACCGCCTGCTCTACGCCATGGTCAACGAAGGCGCCAGGATACTGGATGAAGGCATCGCGCCGCGTCCGCAGGAGATCGATGTGGCAATGGTGAACGGCCTGGGCTGGCCGCGTCATACCGGCGGCCCCATGCATTGGGCTGAACAGAGAGGCCTTGGAGCGGTGCTGGCACGGATAGAACAGTTTCGGGCCGAGCAAGGCGATGCGTACTGGACGCCGTCGCCGCTGCTGGTGCGGCTGGTGCGCGAAGGACGGGGCTTTTACCAATGAGCTATGAGCCTAACGCCCGCACCGCCGATCTGCTCTCTCGCTTGCGGGCATTCATGGATGGGCACATCTATCCGAACGAGCAGGCCTATTACGAGGAAGTGGCCAGCGGCGATCGCTGGGCGCATGTCACTCTGGTGGACCGGCTCAAGCCTCTGGCGCGACAGGCGGGTCTGTGGAATCTCTTCCTGCCCGCCAGTTCGCACGGGGCCGGGCTGAGCAACCTTGAATATGCGCCTCTGTGCGAGGAGATGGGTCGGGTTCACTGGTGTCCGGCGGTATTCAACTGCGCCGCTCCCGATACCGGCAACATGGAAACGCTGGAACGTTTTGGCACGGCCGAACACAAGGCGCGCTGGCTTGAGCCGATGCTGGCCGGGGAAATGCGCTCCGCTTTCGCGATGACCGAACCCCAGGTCGCTTCGTCCGATGCCACCAACATCGAAAGCTCGATAGTGCGCGAGGGTGACGAATACGTCATCAACGGGCGCAAGTGGTGGATCTCGGGCATGGGAGAAGCGGATTGCGCGCTCATGATTTTCATGGGCAAGACCGACCCCACTGCCGCCAAGCACAAGCAGCAGTCCATGATCCTGGTCCCGCGCGATACGCCAGGCATCACCGTGCTGCGGCCCATGACGGTGCTCGGCTATGATGATGCGCCGCACGGTCACATGGAGATCCTGTTCGAGAACGTGCGCGTACCTGCGTCCAACATTCTTTTGGGCGAAGGGCGCGGCTTCGAGATCGCCCAGGCGCGCCTGGGGCCGGGGCGGATCCATCACTGCATGCGCATGATCGGCATGGCCGAGCGCGCGCTGGAAGCCATGTGCCGCCGGGTGAAGTCCCGCGTGGCCTTCGGCAAGCCGCTAGCCGAGCAGGGCGTGATCATCGAAAGGATCGCCAACAGCCGGATCATGATCGACCAGGCCCGCCTGCTCACGCTTCACGCGGCCCACCGCATGGACACCGTGGGCAACAAGGAGGCGCGCGCGGAGATCGCGATGATCAAGGTCGCCGCGCCCAGCATGGCCTGTCAGGTGATAGACTGGGCGATGCAGGCCCACGGCGCGGCGGGGATCAGTCAGGACTGCTTCCTGGCCAGTTATTATGCCCATGCCCGCAAGATCCGCTTTGCCGACGGGCCGGACGAAGTGCACCGGCATCAGTTGGGCAGGCTTGAGCTGGCCAGGTATGGATGAGAGGCGCGACGTGCGCCGGCTCGAAACCCGGCGTCTGGCCCCGTGGCTGCGCGCGCATGTGGCTGGCGCGGATGGCACCCTGACCGCCGAGAAGTTCGAGGGCGGGCAGTCCAATCCCACCTACCTGCTCTCTATCGACGGCACGCCGCGCTTCGTGCTGCGCCGCAAACCGGATGGGGTTCTGCTACCCTCCGCGCACGCAGTGGAGCGCGAATATCGCGTAACCGACGCTCTCAAGGATACCGGCGTACCCGTCGCCCGCCCGCTCGCGCTTTGCGAGGATGATGGCATCGTGGGCACGCCGTTCTTCGTGATGGACTATGCGCGGGGCCGCAACTTCTGGGACGCCCGGCTGCCCGGCCTCAGCGTGGCTGAACGGGGAGCCGTCTATGACGAGATGAATCGCGTGCTGGCCGCGCTCCACGCCATTGAGCCCGATCGCGTCGGGCTTTCGGACTTTGGCCGCCCCGGCAATTACTTCGCGCGCCAGACGGCCCGCTGGACCAGGCAGTACCGGGCGACCCAAACCGGCGAGATCGAGGCGATGGAGCGGCTGATCGAATGGCTGCCGGCAAACGATCCGGGGATTGAGGCCAATCGCGTAGTCCATGGCGACTTCCGCAACGACAACATGATCTTCGCTCCGGATACCCCGCGCATTGTCGCCGTGCTGGATTGGGAACTGTCGACGCTGGGCCATCCTTTGGCGGACCTGGCCCAGCACGTGATGGCATGGCGAGTCCCGAACGAGGGATATCGCGGGCTTTCCGATGCCGATCTGCCCGCGCTGGGCATCCCGTCAGAGGCGGAATACGTGCGCCGCTATGCGCAGCGCAGCGGGTTGGGAGAGATCGACCCCGCACACTGGCGCTATGCTCTGGCTTTCGCGATGTTTCGCAACGCGGGGATCCGCCAGGGCGTCTATCACCGCGCCCTGCACGGCAACGCTTCCAGCGAAGCCGCCGCGATTCACGGCGCACGCGCAAGTGAGATCGCGGGACTTGCCTGGCGGATCGCTTCGGGCGAGGATTCGGCGCGCCTCTAGACGGCAAGGCCGAAACATTCATCGCGGCCACGCTCGCTTTTGGGAGAAAGTTCTTTGACGGCAAGCGCCATACGCCTGGGAGGTCATCTGGGCCTTCGCGCGCCCGATCGTCCGTTGCTTGCTCATCTGGGTCGATCGGTTGCGGCACTGGACCAGATCGACGCTTTGGCCGATCACGGCTTCGCAGCAGTTCAGGATCTGTTCCTGAAGGGGCGCTCAGGCGCCGAATGCGACGCCATGGCGGCAAGGATGGCCCAGCGCGGACTGGTCCTGTCAAGTTTCAATGGCGATCCCGCTACGTGGAATACGCCGCTTTGGAGCTGCGACGAGGCGTCGGGACGCGAGCGTCTGCATGACAGCGTTTTGCAAAGTGCGTGGTTGGCGCACCAGTTCGGCGGGGCGGGGGCGGTCTGCGTGGCTGGGCTGGATCCGAACCGGCAGGCGGCAGACCAACGGGCCGCCATGATCGAAAACCTCTCCCGCATGGCCGATGTGGCAGCGCCGGGCGGATTGACGCTGATGGTCGAGCCGATCGCCTCGCAACGCGTGCCAGGCATGCTGCTGGATCAGTTGGAGCCGGCGGTGGAAATCATACGGGCGGTAGATCATCCGTCGGTCCGCCTGCTGTTCGATATCGGCCATGTCGCCATGATGGGCCATGATCCCGCACAGGCGCTGTTGGCTTGCGGAGATGCAATCGGGCTGGTCCAGGCGGCCGACGTCTCGGGTGACGATCGGGTGGATATCGGCCTCGGAACGCTCGACTGGCGAGCAATCGGCAGTGCCCTGCGCGCGATCGGCTACACCGGCGTGGTCGAACTCGAGCATGAACCCGTGGAGCAGACGGCTCAGGGAGAGGCGGCCCTGCTGTCGCGGCTTGCGGCACTTACGGGCGAGAGGGCGGCACGGAACTGAGCCGGCGCCGCCCTGTGGCCGCTTCGCTATTCGGTTTCGGGCGATACGACCAGGTCCTGGATGGCCTGGGGCGCAAATGTCCAAGGTTCGTCGAAACCTACCGCCACCGACGAATAGCCCATCAGCTGCCGCAGCACCTTTGACGAATCCTGCATGACCTGCGGATCGGTGGTCAGCGGGAAATTGATCATCGGCTTCCACCACGGAGGGCAATAGCCAATGATGACGCCGGCGCGCTCCAGATCGGTCGAGATGTTGGCGCCGGTGCCATGCAGCAGCATATCGGTATAGATCAGGACCGAGCCGGCCGGGGCTTCGGCGGGTACCGATTCGTAGCGTACAGTCCAGGATTGCGGTTCGGTGTCGCGATGGCTGCCGGGCACCATGCGGGTTGCGCCGTTTTCCTCGACGAAATCGTCAAGACACCAGATGAACCGGGTCTGCGCGGGGCCAGCACTCAGCGGCACGTTGCCGCCGCGATCGCGGTGGATGGCCTGCTGCGCGCTACCCGGACGTGTGACGTTGGCGCCGTAGCTGTGGATCAGGAAAGATTCGTTGTGCGTCTGCGGCCCGAGTATTTCACGCGTAAGCTGCAGAGCCATTGGCCATTCAAGAATGTCACGGAAGAACCTGTGCCGGTTCACCAGCTCGGCGCCGGACATGCGGCGGTTGAGATCGTCGTTGTCGGTGTAGAAACGCCGCACGCGTTCTTCATCGATCGCCTCGTCCTTGGCAATTTCCGTGGCCAGAAAGTCACGCATATCGCGAGCGGTCTGCGCGGAAAACGCCTCTGCCGCGATGGCATAGCCGGCCCGGTCAAGATCGGCGCGAATCTGGTCGAGATCCTTGGTCGGCTTGGGCAGCGGGCCATCGAAGTCGAGAGACTTCAAGGGGCGGGTGTCCGCCTGCACCATGCCCGGCATCATTTGTCGCTTCGCGTTGCCTATCGCCATCTTTCACTCCCTCTCCGGCCGACCTTCGTCCGGCTTGTAGATGGCAACAATAGCAACTACCGTAGTAAAAACCATCGGCTAATTGGATTGTCCCGATCGTCCGCAGCATAACAGGGAGAGAAGCCTCATGTATCAGGTCGCGCTTGTCACCGGCGCCACGCGCGGGATCGGCCGGGCTATCGCCCTGGCGCTGGGGCGCGCGGGTTTCGCGGTTATCGTGACCGGTCGGACCATGACGGCGGGCGCTGGTCGCCACGATGGCATGGATGGCCTGCCCGTGCCCGGCAGCGTGGAAGAGACGGTCGCCGCCATTGCGGCCTCGGGCGGGATAGCGATGGGTGCATGCCTGGACCTTTTGGACCGCAGCTCTATCGACGAAGCCATTGCGCGCACTATGGACCGGTTCGGAAGATTGGGCGTGTTGGTAAACAACGGCATCTATCAAGGTCCGCAGACGCAGCAGACAATGATGGAAGTGGACATCGCCGATGCCGAACGCGCGACGATGGGCAATTTCGTCAACCAGTTCCACCTGACCCGCGAAGCTATCAAGATCATGACCGGCCAAGGCGGCGGGCGCATCGTGTTCATGTCGACGCTGTCGTCAGTCATCCCGGCGATGGGTTCTTCCGGCCTTTTCTACAATGGTCCAAAGGCTGCATTCAACCGCATCGCCGATTACGTTCAGTTCGAACATGCCAAGGACGGCATCCATGCCTTCCTTATCGAGCCGCGCTTCACCATGACGGATACGCTGGAGGCGACTCTGGGCGAAAAGGCCAAGGAGATCGGCAAAGGGACACATGCGCATCATCCCGATGAAACGGCCCGCACGGTTGCCTGGCTGGCCAGTCACCCGGATGCTCCGCGCTTTGCCACCCCGCAGATGATCAATGCTCCGGCGTTCTTCGAAGAACATGCTATCTCAGGCTGAGGGTTTCCAGGTCCCCACATCGGCACCATCGCGTCGCCAGGTTCTCGCGCGGTCAAGTGCTTCCTGGCGTTTGACCGCTACGTCATCCCGCCTCGCTGCCAACAGCGCCTCGCACGCCGGTTGGAACGGCAGATGCGTGCAATAGATCGGCGTTCCGGGTTGCTGGCGCCATGATTGCGAAAGATCGCCTGCGTCCAGCCCATCGAACCCGATCTCGTCCGCCATCGCAATCGCGCGCGCCCGGACCTGTGCATCGTCGGCGGCAACGGGAAGTGCGATCCGGTCGTTGGCTCCGCGCGGCCTGTGCCCCTCTGCTATCTTGCCTGCATGGATGGTGTTGAACATCTTCGCCACTGGCCGACCGATCGTCTGAGCTACCCATTGGCTGTCGGGCATTCCGGCGTCGATCTCGGGAATGTGGCCATCGCGTAGCCCAGGGTAATAGTTGCCTGCATCCAGCACCACGCAATCCGCCGCAGTTTGGGCGAACAGGTCTTTCGGCAGGTGCGCAACCGCAAACTCGGGGATGGCAATCAGCACGAAATCTCGCGCTCTGGCGGCTTCCTGCAGTGTCGCGCCAATCGCTCCGAGTGCCGCAGCATGTTCCCGGAGGGAAGCGGGGCCCCGTGAATTCGCCATCCTTACCTCGTAACCGGCATGAACGAGGCGTTGCGCCACAGCGCTGCCAATATTGCCCGCTCCGATAATGCCTGCCTGCCGGGTCATGCGCGGGCTTCCCGGATTAATCCGCGCGCAGCGACAAGCCAGTGTGCCGCCCCCCAAAGAAAGAATGCCGTCAGTACTATCATGGCATCTCGCAAGCCGCGCGCGGCATCGCCCCCGTTCAACTGCATAAGCCAGTCGCTCAGTACTCCGGCGACGAGCGGTCCCATCGAAACTCCGATCAGGTTCGCGGCCACGATATAGACCGCGCTCGCCCTTGCACGCATCGCCACCGGGGCAAGACTTTGCGTTAGCGCAATGGATGGCGCGGTCCAGAACGCACCCAGCGTGATCGGGAGGCTGAGCAGCCACAATGCGGCGTTACCGTCCTCAAGCATGACCACGGCGATGTAAGATGGCACGCACAGTACGACGCCTGCCACCGGTATCCAGATGGCGCCCTGCAGACCGTTCTTGCCAAAACGGGACCCCTGCCAGCCTCCAAGCCACGTGCCCAGTCCAGCGCAGACGCCCGTGAGCAGGCCGAGACTGACCCCTACATGCGCCAGGCTCATGCCATGCGAACGGATCAGAAATGAAGGGAGCCAGGAAGCGATGCCGCTTTGCGCGAAGGCGATGGCAGCGCTGCCTGCGACGATGTGCACATAGGGCCCGCGACGCCTCAGGATGCGCAGGCTGGCGAGGAAGCCTATCTTCACTTCCCCGTCGCCGCTTTGGGGCGCGGGGCCGTCCATGGCGCCGCGCGCCGGCTCGCGCGCCAGCAAGGGGAAGAGAACCGCCGTGATCAGGCCGGGCACGCCGGCAACGAGCAGTGCGGTGCGCCAGTCAGTCGCCTGTGCGACGATGCCTCCCACCGAAAGGCCCGCCATGACGCCTATTGGCACCCCCAACGCGAAGATACCCGCTGCCCCAGAGCGCTCCTTTGGGGCGTACATGTCGGAAATCAGCGAATGCGCTGCGGGCGCGAAGCCAGCCTCTGCCAGGCCGACCCCCATCCTGGCGCCGAAAAACTGAGCGAAATTTCGCGTGATGCCGCAAAGAGCGGTCATCATACTCCACACTGCGGTGAAGCCTGCGATCAGGCGCACACGATTGACTCCGCGATCGATCACCTGTGCGATCGGGATGCCCATCGAGGTATAGAAAATCCCGAAAGCGCCGCCGGTGAGCAACCCCAGCTGCCAGTCCGCGAGCTGGAAGGTTTCCTTGATCGGCTCCTGAAGGATAACGACGATCTGCCGATCAAGGTAGTTCAGGCTATAGACGAACGCGAGCATGAGCAGCATCGCCGTGCGTCTTCGGTTGCCTCGCGGCGATCCCGCCGGAGCCGGCAAGTCATCGCCTTCTGTGACTGGAGCAGACGCGATCGTTGGGCCGTGCATTGGTTCCTCCGTCCTGCGTTCATGAACCTGGGACGGCTGGACCAATCAATCAGGGGCACCAAGTTTCCATCTATACGGAAGTGCTTGCATGCTCCGTGCTATCGACGCCTTGATCGTCGGCGCGTGCCTTCCGCTGCCGATATTGCGTGGGTGTCTCGCCTGTCGCTCGGCCGAACGCGCGGGCAAAGCTGTTGGCATGTGTAAAGCCGAGGGCGAAGGCGACGTTCTTGATCGGGATTTCGCCATCGGCCAGCATCGCCTTGGCCTGTTCAAGCCAGTAATTGGTCACGTAATCGGCGATGGTGCGGCCAGTGAGGGCCTGGAATTGCCGGTTGAGATGCCGCACGCTGATCCCGCATAGCGCAGCCAGTTCGCCGGCTGTGGGTTGCGCGCCGCCCTGCGACAGCCGCTCGCGTATCCGGCGATACCGCCAGGCGGCCAGGCGCCCTCCGGGCGATGCCTGTATCTGTCGTTTCAGCAGGCGGCTGATCTCCACCGCCGCCAAAGTCTGCAGCGCGGCGAGGGATTCCTCGGAGCGCTCTTCCTCACTATTCATTTCACGCAGCGTCAGGCTCATGATCTTGCGTAGGCTATCGCTGCGAATGTCGAGCATGCCCTGCATCACCTCCAGGCTCGGCGGTTCGTCTCCCAGCGCGGAACGCGCGAGTTTTTCGTCGAACACTATCCGCAGCACCCGGATATGTCCGCCCTCGCCCCGGCCTTCTATGGCAACGCCGGGCAAGCGGATGAAAAGAGTGCCGACGAAGCAGCGCCTGCCCGGCGCGATCTCGGGAAACTCGGCGGAGGCGTCTGTCGCATAAGGCGGCAGCGACATCTCGAGCATCAGCTCCTGCTCGGTCAGTGTGAAGGCGATGATATCGGGCCAGCGCCACTCCACTACTTCGATGCGTCCATGGGTCAGAACCACGCGGTCGACGGCATCAGGGGTCAGGTGGGACTGGGTCACGGGCTGGAATCTGACTTGATCTGCGCAATTTGTCCAGAATTGTTCCGCTCGCTAGGTAGCTGCCATGCGATGGGCTGTTACTAGAGGTCAACAAAAGAGATTATGCGGGAGCGCATGTGATGAAAGTGATCGCCAACCTACACATCTGTCAGGGGCACGCCCGATGTGAAGACCTTTGTCCTGAAGTGTTCTCCACCGATGAGATCGAAGGCAAAGTCGTCGTGCTGCAGTCCGAATTTCCGCCGGAGCTGGAAGACAAGGTGCGCCTTGCCGTGCGCAATTGCCCCGAAGGCGCGCTTCGCATCGCGAAAGGGGCCGCCGCATGACGCTCCAATGGCAGCCGTCCCCGCCCGACCACGTTCCGGCCGAGTTGATGGTCGATTTCGACTTCTTCAAGATCCCGCAAGGCGAAGGCGATCCCGCGCAGATCTGGCATGATCTGGTGCGGCGCGGCGTTCCGCCGATCTTCTATACCCCGCATAACGGCGGGCATTGGGTTTTCCTGAAGTACGACGACATCGTCGAGGGGTATCGGGACCATGAAAAATTCTCTACCTTCCAGACCCCGATACCGCCGATCGAACCGTACCCGGTCGTGATGCCGCAGGGCGTCGATCCACCAGAGCACAAGGTCTTCCGCACTTTGCTGGCGCCGATGTTCACGCCGCACGCCGTACGCAAGATGCACGATGATCTTGCGCAGCGTGCGCGCCGCATCATCGACAGGTTTGCTGACAAAGGCGGTTGCGATTTCATCGCGGACTATGCCTCGCAGTTCCCGACAGCGACTTTCCTGGAGCTGTTCGGACTGCCCGAGGAAAGACTTCCCGAGTTTCTGGAAATCGCAGGCGTTTTCTTCCACAGCACCGACCCTGACGAGCGAGCGCAGAATCTCAACGATATCTATGCTGTCCTGGAGGAGCTTTTCCGGGAGAAGGAACGCAATCCCGGCACGGATTTAGCCTCTGCGATCGTGGCCGCCCGCGATGCGGAAGGCAAGCAGCACCCCTGGATCGATATCCTCAACTGCGGGTTCCTGCTTTTCGTGGCCGGTCTGGATACCGTGACAAATACGATGGCGTATATCTGGCGCTACCTTGCGACCACGCCAGAGGCGCGCGAGTATTTCCGCGCCCGGCTAGACGATCCGGCGGCATTCCTGCTCGGCATCGAGGAACTGATGCGGATCAACGCGGTCTCGAACATCTACCGCCGCGTCACGCACGATTTTGAATACAAGGGGATTCAGTTCCGTCGCAATGATCGGGTGATCCTGCCCAACACCGTGGCGAACCGTGACGGGGCGATCTTCAAGAACCCGCAGATGATCGACCTCGACCGCAAGGTGAACAATCACGTTACCTTCGGCGTGGGGCCGCATCGCTGCATCGGCTCGCACCTCGCCAAGCGGGAAGTCATGGTCTCGATGCAGGAATGGTTGAGGCGCATACCGGAGTTCGAGCTGGCAGAGGACCAGAAGGAAAGTTCGGCGTTCGGCGGTTCGGTGATGGGTTTCACGTCGCTCGAATTGCGCTGGTAGGCGCTAGACGCTGCTGACGAGAGAGGTGGGGCCCATGCAGGGCCCCACCTTTTTCATGTCCGGGGCAGGCCAAGCCCGTGCTGGGCAATGATACCGCGATGGACTTCGCTGGTGCCGCCATAGATCGTCTGGCCGATGGACTGTCGATAGGATTCCTCGATCTTGCCAAGGGCCGGCGTCGCGTGGCGCAGTGATGCCGGCGCCGCCAGGGCGACGAGATCTTCGGCATCTGCCATGTAGATGTCGGTAGCGAACATCTTCGCCATTGGGCCGATCGTCCGCGTCATCCGGCGGGCATCGATCGCCCATGTTACCTTGCGGCAGAACATATCCGCGATTTCCAAGTGCGCGCGGGCTCTGGCAAGCCGCCTGCGAACGGCCCTGTCCGCGATAGGCGCCTTGCCCGACGAGTCAGCCTCGCGTGCCCAGTCCAGCGCGGCACGCATCAGGCTATGGTGATAGATATGATATCCTTCGCCGCCGTGCTCGATCTCCATGGCAGCGGCCATCACCTCGAGCCCGCCGTTCACTTCGCCCAGGCGATAGCGATCGGGCACGCGGACTTCGTCATAGAAGGTGACGTTGGTGCGTTCGTCCTGCAGCGTGTCGACCGGCTGGATTTCGACGCCGGGCAGGCTCATGGGAAAGAAGAATATCGTAATTCCCTTGTGCTTGGGGGCATCGGGATCGGTGCGCGCCAGCATCAGGATGTAATCCGAGATGTGCGCGCCGGTGGTGAATATCTTCTGCCCGCTGATGATCCAGTCCTCTCCATCCCGGATGGCCCGCGTTCGCGCCGCGTACATATCGGAGCCCGACGACGGTTCCGTAAAACCCAGGCAGGCCAATGCAGAACCATCGGCAAGACGCGGCAGCACTTCGGCCTTGAGATCGGGTGAGCCGAACTTCATCGTCATGCGCGCGCCCATGTTCGTGCAGCCGATGGGAATGCGCGAAAGTCCGAACTCTTCGAATACGCGGCCCAGCGCCGTCACTTCCATCGGGCTGCGTTCTTGCCCTCCCCATTCGGCGGGCCAGTCCGGATAGGCCAGGCCCGCTGCAGCCAGCTTGCGGTGCAGTTCGGGAATATGCCCATCGGTCGAGGCTTTGGCTTGGGCACGAATGTCGTCAGTAACATTGGCTTCAAGGAAGCGGCGGACCTCCTCGGCGAATTGCTCTTCCCGCGGAGAGAAATCCATTTCCACTCCTGGCTCGCCCGCGTTCGGCAACGCTGTGGATTTGCCCGCCCAGAGAAGATCGCCCGCACTTTCAAGCCGCGCTTCCGGATCACCAGCGGCGAGCGCCATGCGATTTACGGCAAGGAAGAACAAGTGCACGTCGTACTCTACCGACAGGCCATAGCCGCCAAAGGTGCGCAAGGCGCGTCGCACCGCCGTCCGCGCCCTAGTGGATGCCCACCAGTCCGTCATGGCCGCCAGCGCGCCCGCTTCATCTTGTTGGCGCGCGACACTCCAGATCGTGCGCCAGAGCAGCAGGCGTGCGCCCTCCATGTCGGTGAAGGAATCCGCCAGCGGAAAGGCCACGCCTTGATAGGCGCCGATCGGCTGGTCGAACTGCTTTCTCTCGCTTGCGTAAGCTGCCGCCATTTCAATCGCGCGCGTGCCGGCACCCACCAGCCACGCCGCGCGCAGCAGTGCGCGTTCCACTTGTGCCGCTTCGAACATGCTGCGAACCGCATCGCCCGAAGCCACCTCCTGCAGCGCGCCCGAAGTGTCGATCGCGACAAGGCTGTCGCCCTCGCATTCGAGCCGGACCAGGCCCGCCTGCGCTTCGAACCCGACCGGCACCGCGCCCGCGCCCGAGAGAAGAGCTTTGGACGCGGCGGTTTCCAGCGATCCGAGCAGAGTGCAGGCCGCGATCCCATCCACGACGGGAATGGGCGTGATGGCCCGTCCGGCAGCTTCGCAGATGAGGGCCGCTTCCATCAAGCCCATGCCCAAACCGCCCCGGTCCTCCGGCGCGCGCATGGTAACGAACCCCATTTCCGCCGCCTCGGCCCAAAGTGCCTGATCAATCTCGCTTCCCGCAGCGCGCGCGGCCTTGATTACCTCGTCCCGATCAAAAAAGCGCAGGGCCGCCTCCTGCATCATCCGTTGTTGTTCGTTCAAATCGAGATTCATCTAGCCACCACCTTGTTCGCCGGTGATCGGTTGGTCACTCCCGGCCCGGCGATGTCAATTTGGAGGCGTCGCGGTTCCGACCATCCGGAACGACGTCATTAGCCGCTGTTCAGCAGTGCGCCGAGGCCAGAGTGCCAAGCCAGGAGATGCCACATGACACAGTTCATTCGATATGCCGCGGAAGATCGCATCGCTACGATCACGCTGGACCGCGCGGACCGCGCCAATGCGCAGAACGAGCCGTTCCTGGATCAGCTCAACTCAGCCTGGGAACGTGCCGCGACGGACGAATCCGTCCGGGTCATCCTGCTCAGGGCCGAGGGCAAGCATTTTTCGGCGGGGCACGACGTCAGCCCCGAAGCGATCCGTGAAGGATCGTTCAACAGGATACGCGAGACCATCCCGGAACGCGGGTTGCTGGGCATCCACGAATGGGAAGCCAAGCACTACCTGGGCTATTCACGCCGTTGGCGCGATATTCCCAAGCCATCGATCGCGGCAGTGCAGGGGGCTTGTATCGCCGGTGGGTTGCTGCTTGCCTGGCCCTGCGACCTCATCATCGCCGCAGACGATGCGCGCTTTTCCGATCCGGTCGTGTTGATGGGCATCGGCGGCGTCGAGTATCATGGCCATACCTGGGAACTCGGTCCGCGCAAGGCCAAGGAAATGCTCTTCACGGCGCGTCCGATCGACGCCGCGGAGGCAGAGCGGCGCGGCATGGTGAACCGGGTCGTTCCCCGCGCCGACCTGGATGCCGAGGCGCTGGCCCTGGCGCGCGAGATCGCGCAAATGCATCCCCACGCGCTGGCCATGGCCAAGCGCGCGGTCAACCAGACCCTGGACATCATGGGCCAAGGCGCCGCGCTGCAAAGCTGCTTCGACATTCATCAGCTGGGGCACGCATCCGCCTATGGCCAGACCGGCGAGTTCATCGTTGCCGGTATGAACGCGGTGAAGGCGCACAAATGAGCATCCTGACCAAGCTTGAACAGGGGGTTGCGACGCTTACGCTCAATCGCCCCGACCGGCTCAATGCCGTGACCGAGGGCATGCTGGACGAGATCGCGGCGACGCTGCGGGCATGGTCAATCGATGCAGCTGTGCGCTGCGTGGTGCTGGCCGGTGCCGGGCGGGGTTTCTGCGCGGGCTACGATTTGTCCGGCAGCACGGAAGACCGCACCAAGCCGATGCGGCCGGACGAGGCGGCTGCACGGATGAGCATCCACGCGGAAATACCGCTGCTTCTCCACCGTATGCCCAAGCCGACGCTGGCCTGCATCCGCGGCCCGGCTGCCGGCAGCGGGCTCGTCATGGCGGCCGCCTGCGATCTTCGCATCGCTTCCGAAACCGTGAAATTCAAGCTCGCCTTCGCAAGTGCGGGCCGTTGCGGTGATCCGGGCGGCAGCTATCTGCTCACGCGGCTGATCGGTGGGGCAAAGGCACGCGAAATGTTCATGCTTGATGAGCCCATGAACGGCGAACAGGCCCTTTCCGCCGGCCTGGTGACCCGGCTCGTCACTGACGGTTCGCTGGATCAAGAGTGCCTTTCGCTCGCGCGGAGGCTGGCATCCGGCCCAACCGGCGCTTACGCCGCGATGAAACGCAACCTTAACGCGGCAGCTGTGGGTTCCCTGGAAGACACCATGGCGCAGGAGGCCATGGCGAATGCGCAGATCAGCCTTCTTTCGCATGACGCACGCGAGGCTGCGCGCGCTTTCATGGAGCGGCGTCAGCCGGATTTCAGGGGCTACTGAAAACGCGCATCTCGATCCGGTTTTCCGGTATCGCGGAACATGTGCTGCCGCCTGTTTTCGGCACCCGTCAATTCGATATTGCAAAAACAGGCGCTGGAGCGCCTCGCTCGGGCATGAGGATCAGGAATGGCTACCGCGGCACAGGCAATCGACATCCGGTTCATCCGCAGTGCGGTGGAGCAAGCAGACCTCAACGCGGTACGGATCGCGCTTTACCAGAACAGCGCTGACGAAGAGATCGCCGCCCTGCCGCCTTCGGCGCAGATGACGGCGGAACAGAAAGCCCTGGTGATTGACAAGGCAGTGTCATGGCTGGCCGGCAATGCCGGCGCTGCCCGCCTCCCGGAGCCACCCGAGCCGGAGTTGCGCAAGCTGATGAACATGGTCACCGGCAAGGAAATGACCGACGTCGAATTCGCCGCGCGTCGCGATTTGCCAGCCTTTCGTGACTATCCCTTCACCGCCGAGTGGGAAGGAGAGAAACCGCCTATCCCCGCCGATTTCAACGTGATCGTCATCGGCAGCGGTCCTGCGGGCATAGCTGCCGGCGTCCAGTGCAGGCTTCTGGGCATTCCTTATACCGTGCTGGACCGGCAGGATCAGGCGGGCGGCACCTGGACTATCAATCGCTACCCCGATGTGCGGGTGGATACGCCTTCGGTGAACTACGAATTCGGGTTCGAGAAGGATTGGCGCTGGAAGGAGCACTTCAATCGCGGCGGCGATGTGCGCGAATACTTGCAGCACGTCTCCAGATCCCAGGGTGTGATGGACAACACATTGTTCAACCACGATGTGAAGCACGCGCAATTCGATGCTTCCCGCGACATATGGGTGCTTACCGTCGCGGCCCCCGAAGGCGAGAAGACGATGGAGGCACGCGTGATAATCACGGCGGCCGGGACTTTCGCCAATCCGCAGCTGCCCGACATAGAGGGCGCCGACTTGTTCAAAGGGCGTTTCGTCCACCCCTCCAAATGGCCTTCGGACCTCGATTTGGCGGGCAAGAAGGTTGCGGTTATCGGCAATGGCTCGACCGGGGTCCAGCTGCTTGCCGCCGTCGCCGAAGTGGCCGGACATGTCACGGTGGTGCAGCGCACCCCGCAGTGGATCAGCCCGCGCGAGAAATATGGCGAGCCGATCACCGAGGAACTCGCCTGGCTTATCGACAACTTGCCGGGCTATTGGAACTGGTCGCGCTATATGGCCAGCGCGGGGTTGTTCGATTTCCATGTGATGCAGCGCGTCGACCGCGAGTGGCAGGCTAAAGGCGGCAAGGTCAGCGAGGCGAACGACCAGGTTCGCGCTTTCCTCACCGATTATATCCGCAAGGAAACCGGTGGGGACGAAGCGCTTATCAGCAAGCTCATCCCGGACTACGCCCCGCTCTCGCGCCGGCCGGTGGTCGACAATGGCTGGTATCGTGCACTCACGCGCGATAATGTCGATCTGGTGACCGGCTCCGTCGAACGTTTTGACGAGACAGGCTTCACGACGAGCGAAGGCGCACGCATCGATGTCGACGTGGTCGTGGCTGCCACCGGGTTTGACGTGCTGAAGTATCTCTGGCCCGCACGCTACGCGGGTTTGGAGGGGCAGGACCTGCACGACACATGGGATGCCGGCGATGGTCCGCGCGCTTATGTCTCGATAATGGTGCCGCGTTTCCCGAACATGTTCATGCTCTACGGCCCGAATTCACAGCCACTGACCGGCGGCACCGGCCTGCCCCAGTGGTGGACGGTCTGGGCCAGCTATGCGGCGCGGGTGATGATGCGCATGCTCAAGGAAGGCAAGACCCGCGTGGATGTGACCCAGGACGCTTTCGAGCGGTACAACGCGGCCGTGGACGAAGAAGGAGCCAAGTGGCTTCAGATGACCCCGGAAGGCGGCGTCGACAAGAACTATTATGTCAACCGGAAGTCCAGACGCTTTGGTGTGAGCTGCCCGTTCCTCAGCCCTGACTTTCATCGCATGTGCACGCTCGTGGAGTGGGGCGACCTCGAGCTGAGCTGAGCAAAGGCCATGCCACGTCCTGCCCTGGCCGCATCGCGCGCCATAGACATTCTGAACTTCATGGCGGCAGCGCCCACGCGGGGCTATTCGCTGACCGAACTGGTACGCGCGCTGGATCTCAACCCGGCTTCTTGTCACGCTTTGGTCCATGCCATGATGCGCGATGGCTATCTTACCCGCGAACAGCGCGGACGGACCTATCGCATGGGGCCGGCGCTGATCGCTATCGGGCAAGGTGCGCTGGAATCCCATCCGGTTGTCGCTGCCGCTCGGGAACGGATCGCCTTGTTGTCCAAGCAGTTCGACCTGGACTGCCTGCTGACAGCACGAGTGGGCGATCGCCTGATTGCGTTGGCGCTGGAAGGGCGGGGCCTGTCTGCCTCTCTTCGCGTTGGCCAGCGCGTGCCTTTGATCCCGCCGCTGGGCACACCATTCCTCGCCTGGGATGAACAGGGCGAGATCGACGATTGGCTGGCGCGGGGGACGGACGATGTCGATTGCGGACGTCTTCGCGCGGCCCTGTCGTCCGTCCGCGCGCGGGGATATGCAGTGACTCTTCGCAGCCAGCGGCAATCCGAAGCGGGAGAAGCGGTCCGCGAACTTGCCGAGGAACCGTTTGCGCGCGACCGGCAGCAGCAAGCGGCTCAGGCCATCGGCCGCATGGGCGATGCCTATCTCATGATCGACGCACAGCCGGACAGGCTTTACCATGCGGGACTGATATCGGCGCCCGTGTTCGACATGGACGGGAGGGTTTGCTGCACCCTTTCTCTGTTCGGCTTCGAACGGCCGCTTTCACTTTTGCGTATCGCGGCTTTGGGCGACGCTTTGCTGCGCCAATGCCATGAGGCGCGGGAAAAGGTCGCCTGCGCTGCCGCGAGCGCAGCGCCATCAACACAACCGATCAGGGGCATGGGAGAAGCTGAATGCGCGCGCTGATGTACGAAGGGCCGGGCAAGATCCGTTTGGTCGAGGATATGGAAGTCCGTGATCCGGAGGCCGGCGAAGTGCTCGTACGCATTGTCGCGAGCGGGATCTGCCATTCCGACATTTCTGTCATCAATGGCACGATAGACTGGCCCGCTCCGGCCGTGTTGGGGCACGAAGGCGCGGGAATCGTCGAAAAGCTGGGGCCGGGCGTAACCGACCTTGCCGAGGGCGATCACGTGGCGCTGCATACCTTGGCCAACTGCGGGCGTTGCGGGCCTTGCGAGAGCGGCCGCCCGACGCATTGCCGCCAGTCCTATGGCAACCGCGCCAAGCCCTTCCGACGCGGCGGCGAACCGGTGTCCAGCTTTGCCGCGACATCTACATTCGTGGAAAAGACCGTGGTCAAATCGAACCAGGCGGTGAGGATCGATCGGGCCGTACCGCTGGACACGGCATGCGTGGTCGGGTGCGGCGTCCTCACGGGCGTCGGCTCGGTCATCAACCGCGCGCGCGTGCGGCCGGGAGAGACCGCGGCTGTATTCGGCATCGGGGGCATCGGCCTCAACGTGCTGCAGGGGCTTCGCCTTGCCGGTGCGGAGCGTATCATCGCGGTCGATCTGCTGCCCTCGCGCGAAGCAATGGCCCGCGAATTCGGCGCCACCGACTTCATCGACGCCTCGCAAGGCAATACGCCGCAGCGGATCAGGGAGATCGTCTCGAACGGCAACCCGGACCACGGCAGCGGCGTCGATTGGTCGTTCGAGTGCGTGGGCAGCACCAGGGTGCTCAAGGATGCCATGGATTGCCTGGGTTGGGGCGGCAACTGCGTGATCGTCGGGACGACGGCGGCGGGGACGACGGTGGAAATTTCGCTCACCCCTCTTGCGTTCGTGGACCGAGGCGTGATGGGCGCACGCTACGGTGCCTCGCGTCCGCACCACGACATTCCCGCCTACATCGCGCAGTACCGTCAGGGTAAGCTGATGCTCGATGAACTGGTCACCCGGCGCTACGACCTCAAGGATTTCGAGCAGGCCTTCCATGATCTGGAGCAAGGCAAGCTGGCGCGCGGGGTCTTCGTGCTGTGAGCACGAACTGGGATCTGCCGCCGCTGCGGCCGGGACATGCCGCCGACCAAGACCTTGCCGAACGCCGGGCGCGGGCTGGCGGCACCTTCGGAAGCGGCCCGAAGCCCTCGGAAATCGTGGTCGGTGGTATCCGTTGCCTGGTCGTGGAGCCCAAGGGCCAAGCCGCGTTGGGCGATATTCTCTATCTGCATGGAGGCGGATACCGGCTCGGATCTCCCATGGCCTACCTTGGCTATGCCCAGCGCATTGCCGGCACCTCCGGGCGAAGGATCGTCCTGCCGTTCTATCCGTTGGCCCCGGAACAGCCATTCCCTGCGGCAATCCACGCCATTGTGGCGGTCTATCGCAACCTGCCGGCTCCCGGCTCGACCGTAATCGCGGGAGATTCGGCCGGGGGTGGATTGACCGCCGCTCTCTGCATCCTGGCGGCGCGGGCAGGGGCGAGCCCCGCAGGTGCCATCTTGGTCTCGCCGATGCTGGACCTGACGGCGCAATGCGGCACCAGCCTGGAGCGCAATGCACAGCGTGATCCGCTGTTCTCAAAGCAGGCGGTGCTCGATTCAGCGCAGCTCTATCTGCAGGGTCACGATCCGGCCGATCCGCTTGTTTCGGCGCTGAATGCGGATCCGGCGGAGCTGCCACCGGTGATGCTTCTCGTCGGCGGGGCAGAAGTGCTGCTTGACGAGGCATTGGAATTTTCGCGCCGGCTGGCGGTTGCCGATCATCGTCTGACCCTTCACGTCGCGCCCGGCATGGGGCACGTCTGGCCGCTGATGAATCCGGACGAGCCCGAAAGCGCAAGTGCGATCCAGAGCATGGCGGCCTTTGTAAACGGCCTGAAAGCGGCGCCGGCGGTGCATTCCAAATAGACGGAATCGCGGTCTTGCGAATTGACCGGGCAGCGCGCCCTGGAAGACAACCCGACCATTCTGGCAGTGCAATTTATCGAAAGATGTTCCGATGACGACCGAACCGCTTCCGTTCCCCGTCTACGATGCGGATAACCATTTCTACGAGCCCGAAGATGCTCTGTTCCGTCACCTGCCCAAGAAGTGGCACAAGGATTTCCGGTTTGTCCAGGTTGATGGGCGCAAGCGGTTGGCTATCAAGGGCCAGATCTCGGATTACATTCCCAACCCGACCTTCGAACGCGTCGCCGCGCCCGGCACGCACGTCAAATACTACAAGGCCGAGAATCCCGAAGGCCTGACCATGCGCGAGATGACCGGGAAACCGGTTACTCCTCCTGAATCATGGCGCACCGGCGCGGAACGACTGGCGGTTCTCGACGGGCACAATGTTCACGCTGCCCTTATGTTTCCAACCCTTTTTTCCGTGATCGAAAAGTGGATGAGCAATGATCACGATTTCCTCCACGACGCGCTCCACGCCTTGAACCAGTGGACCAGCGAGGAATGGGGTTTCGCGCGCGAAAACCGCCTGTTCGGCGTTCCGGTGGTCTCGTTGGCCGACATGGACCGCGCGATTGCCGAGACCGACTGGCTGATCAAGCAAGGCGCGCGCACGATCTGCATTCGCCCATCCCCGGTCCCCGGCTATCGCGGCGGACGCTCGATGGGCCTGACGGACTTCGATCCGTTCTGGGCGCGGATCGAGGAAGCCAGGATCTTCGTGTCCATCCACGCGTCGAACTCCGATTATGACAACCTGATCGAGATGTGGACTGGCGGTGCCGAATGGCTGCCGTTTGAATCCGATCCGTTCGTCAACTGCCTCCGCATCATCGAACGCGCGATCTCCGACACCATGGCCGCAATCATCTGCGGCGGCGTTTTTGACCGCTTCCCCGGCGTGCGCGTGGTCAGCGTGGAGAACGGCGCAAAGTGGGTGATCCCGCTGATCGAGCAGCTCAGGCACGTCTATGGCCAGATGCCGCAGAAATTCAGGAACGATCCGGTCGAGCAGTTCCACCGCAACATTTTCGTCACCCCTTTTGTCGAGGACGACTTCGGCGAGCTCAAGCATCACATGCAGGTCAACCGCATCCTGTTCGGCAGTGACTATCCGCATCCGGAAGGAACCGAGCATCCGCTGGACTTCCTGCACGAGCTGACGACCTATTCCATGAACGAAAAGGAGATGGTCATGTCCTCGAACCTCAAGGGCCTGCTTGAAGGCGTCAGGAACTGAGAGGGCAAAGGCCTTGAGCGACGTCATCGACCGGCTGCGCGAGAATTTGCGTGATCATGCCGACCAGCGCGGAATCGAATTCGAGGGACGCTGGATCACCTGGGGCGAAGTGGCGCGTTATGGGGACGCGGTGGCGGCGCAGCTCGACGCGGCGGGCTGTCCGCCATCCGCCAAGATCGGCCTCATCATCCGCAACCGCCTGGCCCATGCCGCCGCAGTGCTGGGCCTGCTGGCGCATCGTCGCTCGATCAGCTTCATCTATCCGTTCCTGCCGGCCAATGCGATCTCGGATAATATCGAGGCATTGGGGGCAGCCGCAATCCTGGCCGATGACCAGGACTGGCCGAACTTTCACGCCGCAGCCCGTCAGGCCGGCTGCGCGGGGATCGCCTTGGGCAGCATCGAGGATGCCCCGGCGCTGGTGAAGGGGTTGGAAAAGTGCACGCGCACCAGCTTTGACAATGCCTTGCCGGATGGCGGAATAGAGGTGCTTTCTAGCGGGACCACAGGTGCACCCAAACGCATCCCGATGGCACTCAACCTGCTTGAAAGGGCAGTCATGAGTGCGCCCGGTGCGGAATCGGGCAAGGCGCCCCCGGTCCAGATCAACATCTGGCCGCTTGGGGGTGTAGGCGGGGTCTGCCTGCTGACCGGCGCGGCGGTGAACAATACGCCGCTCGTGCTCATGGAGCGCTTCACCGTCGATGCCCTGGTCGATGCGCTGCGCCGACACCGCCCGGACATGCTGGGCCTCAACCCCACCGCGATCGCCATGCTGATGGATGCCGACGTGCCGGCTGACGCACTGTCGAGCGTCCAGGTGGTGTCCGGCGGCTCGGCTTATCTCGACCCCGACGTCCAGGACAGGTTCGAGCAGCGCTATGGCGTACCGATACTGTGGGGCATGGGTGCGACCGAGTTCTGCGGCACGATCGTGCGCTGGACGCCGCAGATGCGCGCGGAAGTGGGGGACACCAAGCGCGGCAGCACCGGCCTTCCCATGCCGGGGGTAGATGTTCGCGCGGTTGACCCGGAAAGCGGCGCACAAGTCGCACCGGGCGAGGATGGTCTGCTGGAAGTCCATTGCCCGGCGGTCAGGCCGGACTGGGTTCGCACGACCGATCTGGTGATGATCGACGAGGACGGATACGTGTTTCATCGCGGGCGCTATGATGGCGCCATCGTGCGCGGCGGCTTCAAGATCCTGCCCGAGCGCGTGGTGGACGTGCTTCGTCAGCATCCTGCGGTTGTCGATGCCTCGGTGGTCGGAATGCCGGATGCCCGACTGGGGGCGGTGCCCGTTGCCGCCGTCGAGCTCAGCCAGCACGCACAGGGCGTCGATGCAGAGGCCCTGATCGCCCATTTGCGCAAGGAATTGCCGCCAACACACATCCCGGTGGAAATCCGCATCGTCGACGCACTTCCAAGGACGCCTTCCCTGAAAGTGGCGCTGACCGAAGTGAAGCGGATGTTCGCGCAGGCCTGACGACACGAATTGCGAAAGTGCCTGTGCGTGGCTGCACTGGATCTGGGAGAGGCCTGTAGACATGACCCATTCGTTGCTCGGCATGGAAGACAAGAAAGCGCTTATCGTTGGGGGCGGCCGCGGCATGGGCGAGGCGAGCGCGATGCTGCTGGCCCAGGCGGGGTGCGACGTCGCGGTGCTGGACAGCGTCCTGGAGCGCGCCGATCAGGTGGCAGCCGAAGTGCGCAGGATCGGCCGCAACGGCGTGCCTATCGAGGCCGATATCCTGGACGAAGCCTCGGTGATCGACGCTGTTGGCAGGGCCGAAGCCGCTTTGGGCGGGCTCGACATTCTCGTTACCATCGTCGGGCAGGCCCTGTTCAAGCCGCTGCTGGAGGTCACCCTGGACGAATGGGACTATGACCAGTCGCGCAACATGCGCTATTTCTTCGTCACTGCGCGCGCGGTTGCCGCCTCGATGATCGCACGTGGCGTTGGCGGTGCGCTGGTTTGCGTCGGCTCGGTCGATGGGATCGTCGGTTCGCCCATGCATGCCCCCTATGGCGCCGCGAAGGCCGGGTTGATGCATCTGGTCAAGTCCATGGCCGCGGAATGGGGGCGACACGGCATTCGCGCCAATGCGGTAGCTCCGGGCAGCATCACCACGCCGCGTCTTCCGGAGACACCGGAATCCAAGGCTCTCATGGAACGGAGCGTCTTGCCGATCGGCCGGGCGGGGACCACCCGCGACGTGGCCGGCGCGGTTCTTTTCCTCGCATCGGGTCTGTCAGAATACGTCACGGGCCATACTCTGGCGGTCGAAGGTGGCTGGCTCGCCGCCAACCACTTCGACCCGCGCGTGATGGCGGTGAAGAGCAGCAACGAATAGTCTGGAGGACATGACGCGCTTTTAGCATCCGGCGCCGCTGGGCCGGCTGGGCGCGCTTCCCATATTCCCGATCAGCGGAAACGAGCCAGATCGCGGAAAACTGCGAATAACTTGAAAAAGTCGTGCGCGCGGAGTACGAAAGAACCCAGAAAATAAGGGCGGCGCCCCCGCGGTGTCGTCGCACATCGAGAGGAAGCGAATGGGCCAGGCACAAGAGGAGAAACTGCGGGGTCGGGGTAGCGTTAAATCGTGCCTGAGAACACTCGATGTCCTCGAGTTCTTCATGCGCGTGAGGAAGCCGGCCCGCACCATTGAGATCAGCGAAGTGCTCGGCATTCCGAATTCCAGCGCGGACGAGATTTTGCGCACGCTCGCGATCACGGGATACCTTAGCTACAATCAGGCCACGAAACTTTACTCGCCGTCCTACAAGATCATCGCCAATGCCATCGCAATCGAAAATGCCTTTTTCGGTGGCAGCCGCGTGGCGGAGATCATGGAAGCGATGGCCAAGGCAACCGGCGCCACCGTTTTCCTGACTCAACAGAACGACTGCTGGGCCGAAAGCGTGGCTGAGGTCGCTGGCGGCTGGGCAGCCGCGCCCGGTGATCCGCGTCCTTATCCCAGCGAGATGATCTGCTTTGCACAGAACAAATGGTTGCCGGCCACCAACTTTTCTGCCGCCATGCTGGCACAGCAATCGAACGTTTCCATCATCCAGTTGGCGACCCGCACCCAGCGCCTGGGGCTGGGCCCCGGCAATCCGGCGCTGATGAAGAACCTGGTCGATCGGATCGCCCGGACGCGCAGCAGCGGCTATGCCTTGTGCCGCCGCAAGCCCAGCATCCCGGTCGATTCCATCGCAATTCCGTTCCGCGTTCCGCACGCGGTATCCTGCTATGCGATCGGCGTCGTCGGAGATCCCCTGTTTGAAAACGACAATGACGTGCGCCACATGCTGTCGACCATGCAGTCCGTCATGTTCCGCTACAAGGACGGCATGCGGGAACAGCCGGCGCAGAGGCTTCAATAAGGTTCAGGGCGTGTCAGCTCCTGTTCGATTTCCTCTGCACGGGCGATTCGCGCGATCATGCGCAGTTGCTGCCCAACGATCGCGGTGTGTGTGTGACCGGGGCGCTTGCAGCGACGCAATCTTCCGGAATGACCACGTGATAGCCCAGGTCCGCGGCCACCATTGAGCATCCGGCAACGGCAACGTTCGTCGATACGCCGGTTATCACGACTATCTCGATCTGCCGGACTGAAATCCGGTCCACCAACGCGTCGAAACCGCCCATGCCGGGCTCCAATTATGCCACGCCGCATTCGCTGATAAGAAGCGCACACCGCCCTTGCGGCCGAACCGACAAAACGCCGCTTCTCCAATTGACCCTGCCGCTTATGCACGGCAGCATCCGCCGCGCCGGCACAACTGTGTAAGGACTTACTCCACCAACCCGGAACGGCGCGCTTTCCGGTTGGAATGGTAAGGGCGGTCAATAGGTCCTGTCCCGATTCAAAAAATAGATGCGTGCAGAGGAGTTCCCTGAATGGCTACCGATTTCGCCGAACTGGAATCGAAACCCGTCGATCTGTCGCAGCGAAAGTTGCCGATGGAGGATAAACCCGAATTGCGACGGGCGATCGAGGAAGGTGAAATCCACACCCTCCTGATGTGCTATGTGCACCTTAGTGGTGACGAGGCGATGCTTGAGGCGTTCGCACCGCATGTCAAATCGCCCTATGCCTACCCGCCTGAAGCCATTCCGGGGGAACTCCAGGCCGATCTCAGGGCCAAGCTGCTGCGCGTTCTCGTCACTCCCGGCGCCGCCAAGGGCGAGCCTTCGGCAGAGCTGATGCACCGGATGATGTCCGCTGGCCTTGCCGAAGAGGTGGAGCACGAATTTCTGCCGCTGCTTTACGATCAGATCGGGTTCCGTCCTGAAGTCCCTCGCAAGCAGCGAGCCGATCGCAAGCCCGCACAGCCCGGCTTCAAAGTTCTGGTGATCGGTGCGGGGATGACCGGACTGGCCGCGGGCGTGAAGCTTGACGAGGCCGGTTACGACTGGGAAATCATCGAGAAGAACGAGGAAGTCGGCGGCACATGGTGGGAAAACCGCTATCCCGGCGTCGGCGTCGACACTCCGAGCCATTTTTATTCGTTTTCGTTCGCGCTGAACCCGGAGTGGAACAACTACCACCCCCAGGCCACCGACATGTTCGCGTACCTGAAGCGCGTGGCCGACGACTATGGCCTGCGCAGGAATATCCGCTTCGACACCATGGTCGAGAAGCTGGTCTGGGACGAGAAGCAGTCCGTCTGGAACGTGACCGTGCGTCGCAAGGACGGCAGCGAGGAAGTGATCCGCGCCAATGCGGTGATCAACGGCCACGGGCCGGTCAATCGGTTCAAATGGCCCAATATTCCGGGGCTCGAAAGCTTCAAGGGCCGGCGCCTGCACACTGCCACCTGGGATACCTCTCTGGATCTGACCGGTAAGCGCGTGGCCGTGATCGGCACGGGTGCGAGCGGGGCACAGCTCATTCCGGCGATCGCGGACAAGGTCAGCGAGCTGACCGTGTTCCAGCGCAGCCGCCACTGGGTCATGCCCAGCCCGGCTGGCGAGGATCTGGTAACCGAAGGCGTCAAGTACGCGATGCGGCATATCCCGCACTACCTGGAGTGGTATCGCTTCCGCATCTACTGGTTCGCCGCGGACGGCCTTTATCCCAACGTGCTGCTCGATCCGGAATGGCCCAAGGATTCCCCGTCGGTATCCGCCGTGAACGAGGCGATGCGGCAGTTCGCCGTGGGGCACATCGAGCGCACTTTCGCCGACCGTCCCGACCTCAAGGAAAAGCTCACGCCCGATTTCCCGGTCTTCTCAAAGCGCATCATCCTTGACCGCGGACCCTATTACACGACCTACCTCAAGCCCAATGTCCATCTCGAGCAGGGGGGCATCGAGAAGATCACGGCCAACGGGATCACCATGACGGATGGTCGCGAGATCGAGGTGGACGTGCTGGTGTGCGCCACCGGCTTCGATGTCGCCAACATGATGGGCAATCTCGAGATCGTGGGCGAGGGCGGCAAGCGCCTGCGCGACGACTGGGGCACCGAGGATCCACGCGCCTATTTCGGCTTGATGATCCCCGGCTTCCCCAACTATTTCCATACCGTGGGGCCGAACAGCGCGCCGAACCATGCCGCCGGCCAGAACCTGATTTCAGAACGGCAGGTGAACTACGCGATCGAGTGCCTGGACTGGGTGAATGCCGAGGGCAAGGCCGCGCTGGAGCCGACCCCCTCGGCTTTCGATGCCTGGCAGCACAAGGTGGAGGAGCAGATGGTGCACATGATCTGGAGCCATCCGCGCGCCTACAGCTATTACAACAACAGCAAGAAACGCAATTTCCTCTCGTGGCCCTGGCGCCTGATCGACTTCTGGAACGAATGCCAGGGGCCGCGCAAGGAAGACTTCAAGCTGCTCTGATCTCGTCGCGCCCCGCCTCGCGGAGGGCGATGGCTCTGAAAAATAAAGGGGGCCGGAGTGATCCGGCCCCCTTTATGTTGGCTGCTCCGATCAGAGCTGGTCGGTGTACGTGTCGGTGCCCGGAACCGTAGGGATAAAGGGCGAAGCGAACGCGATCTTGCCCAGGCCGGCTTCCTCGATCACCTTGGCCAGTGGCAAGTACCGGTCTTCCCATACGGCCTTCGGGTCTTCCAGCGAGAAGCTGACGAATACCGCGCGTTCTACGGCGTCGACCGGCACGTCCTTCGGGCTGGTCGGGTCGAGCGGAATTGGCGAACCGCTCAGCGCCACGTCGCCGGGCAGATCGCGTGCCTTCAGGAACGCCGCCACGTCGGCTCCGGTTTTTCCTGGCGCAAGATCGATCACGAACGCGGCCACGCCGCCGTAAGGCCGATCAAGCGCCAGTTCGATCGGCATCGTACTGCCCGGCGCGTTGTACTCGGCATCCAGGTTGTAGAAACTGGTGTGAATGTGATCGCGCTCCTTGAACATGCGGCCGGCACCATGAAGCACGTTGACCTGCTTCACAGCCCAGGCATCCCAGTCCTGATGGTGACCATCGAGTATCCAGTAAAGCGCGAGGTAGGAGCCCTTGGCCGTATCGATGCTGCCAGTGCCGAAACGCAGCGCCTTCTCGGCACTGGTCGCCACGAAACGGCCGCCGGACACCGTATAGGCACCGATCATGCATCCGCTGTAGAAGTGATCGCGCTCATACCACCGGTTATAGGCCACCTCGAAGCCGGGACGCGGTTCAACGAGAGTGAAAAGCAGCGATCCCAGACGGATGGGCCTGTCCTCGCGCGCGATACCGGGCGTGCTGTACAGTGTCTCACAGGCCTGCATCTTGACTCTCCTTCAGATATATTCCGCTTTCAGCGCATGATAGGCCGGGTGCCCGATGTCGCTCATCAGATCGAGATGGCGCGGTGACCAGCCCAGCTCGCGGCGGGTACGCGGGCTTCGCGATCGGCTGCAGGTCGCCATGCCGATCAGGGTCTCGAATTTGCCCCAGCGCCGCACGCCTTCCTCGAAATCCACGCTGCGCGCGGTCATTCCGAGATCGGCTGCGATAGCCTGCGCCAGGCTGCGATTGTTCATTTCGCCGGCGACAGCATGATACAGCGCGCCGGCGACGCCCCGGTCGAGCGCGCGGTGATAAACATCCGCAAGATCCTCGACGTGAACGTTGGAATAGAGGTTCAGCCCGGCACCCAGATATCCCACGTCTCCGCTGCGGAACGCGTCGGAATAGAACATGCGCAGGTGCCCGCAGCCGCCGTTGCCCCAGATCATCGGCGGCCGGACGACCATTGCCCGCACCGCCCCGGAGGCGCCGGTCTGGCGCACCATCGTTTCGGTCACCAGACGAAAGCCGATGTATTTGGAAGGGACGAAGGCTTCGTCTTCGGCAAAGCTGTCCTCGCTCCAGGCGCCGTCGGTGCGCTGCGAGAGAAGGCCGGTACCGCTGGTGAAGACAAACGCATGAGCGCGTCCCGCCACGCCGCCGAGCAGGGCGCCCACCGTGTCAAATTCGTCCTGCAGCATCAGCTGCGCCGCATAGACCGTCGCGTCGTGGCCGCGCATGAGTTCGATCACGCCGGTCACGTCGGAAAGATCGCCGCGCAAGGCGTTGCCGCCGGCCTGTTCTATCACGTCGTCGCGGCCGGGGCTGCGGCTCACGCCGCTTACGGAATGACCGCAGGAAGCCAGATGCCGGACAATATGTGAACCCAGATAGCCGGTAGCCCCAAGAACAAGTACACGCATAATTCAACTCCCAGCTCGAAAAGGCCAGGACGAAGGGATGCGTCAATCCTGGTGACATGCGTTCCGCAGGGCCGGAACATCCCGGCTGCCCTTGCAGGTAACAAGCATTCGCGATAGGCGGGATGGTACCACTTCCGGCCAGCGATCCCTGCTCTGATCACTCCGCCGGATTGCTGGTGCCAACTGGACGTTCGCGTTGCAACCGTCCATGGTGGGGCGATGCAGGGGTCAAGTGCTAAGATAGACGCGGAAGTTCAGCTCTCGGCTTGTGAAGGGCAAACGCTGCGGCGTGTGGGTCGGCCTAGCGCCCGCGACGCGATGCGCAAGCACGAAGCGATGCTGGAAGCCGCACTCGAAGAGTTTTCACGACACGGTTTCCATGGCGCGTCAATGCGCGCCATCGCAGATCGGGCGGGCCTGTCGACGCGCACGCTCTATAACCGCTATGCTGACAAGGTCGCGTTGTTCGCGGCATGTCTGGAGATGTCAGCGCTGCGGGACACGTGGGAGCCGGTCAGCCCTCGACCATCGCTTTACGACGAACTGGTACAGTTCACCCGGCACATGCAGGCCCGGCTGAACCAGGATCGGCAGGTGCGTCTCGCAAGGGTGATCTACCGCGAATGTACCAGCTTTCCCCAGCTGGAAGCGATATCGAGAAGCCAGTTTGAGCGCTTCCAGCTTGAACCGGTAAAGCAGATCCTGCTCGCGCACGGCTTTTCGCAACACAACGTGCGCGAACTGGCCGCCCTCTATGTCGCCATGGCGTTCCAGCGCTGGCAAAGCCGCGTGATTTATGACGAGCCGCCACTGACGCCACAGCAAATCCATTCCCAGGCAAAGCTGGCGACAAGCCTGTTCCTCGACGGTGCCTGCGCCCGGTTGAAGACGCAGGGCCAGTAGATTTCCGGGCTCCTGCCCGGTTTTCTTTCTCGTCACCGCCTCTTGGCGAAAGCCGCGATTCCGCATATGATTATCGTCCGATAACCGCCGGTACAGGCGGAGTACCGGGGGAGAGCAGCGACATGGAAGAGCCATTTGTCGGCGAACTTGTAAAAGCCATCCAGATTTTCGGTTTCGGTGGGGGCATCCTGCTGTTGTTCTGCCTGATTGCGGAGTCCTTTCTACGCTGGCGCGAAGGCGAGCGGCCCTTCAGCCGCGAAATGGCTCACAACTATCTGCTCTTCCCCCTCGGGCCGTTGATGGAAGGGATATTTGCCAATGCGTTGCTGATTGCCGGACTGACGCTGGCCTGGCAGCTGACACCTCTGCGCATCCCGGTCACCTGGTGGACCCTGCCGGTCTATTTCCTCGCCGGTGAACTGGCCTTCTACGTCTTCCATCGCGCGGGCCATGAAATGCGGATCTTCTGGGCCGATCATTCGATCCATCACAGCGCCGAGCATTATGATTTCACGGTAAACCTGCGCCACACACCCTTCGCCACCGTCTATCGCATGATGACCTGGATGCCGCTGGCCTTGCTCGGTTTTCACCCGGTGGCCTTGGTCGTTATGGCAATCAACATCCCGGCGTTTCAGACGTTTTGCCATACGCAGCGGATCGGCAGGCTTTCCCCCTGGTTCGAATGGCTTTTCGTGACGCCCAGCAATCATGCGGTGCACCACGCCTGCAACCCGCTCTATATCGACAGGAACTATGGCGGGCTGCTGATGATCTGGGACCATGCGTTCGGCACTTATCAGCGTCTCGAGGAGCACGAGCCGCCTGTGTTCGGCATCACGCGCCAGCCCCGCACGGGAAATCCCTTCGTCGTCCTTGCGCACGAATTCCGGTATCTGGGCCGCGATCTGCGCGGCGCCCCGACATGGGGTACCAAGCTTCACGTGCTATTCGGCAAGCCGGGTAAGACATATCAGGCCGACCACGCACCCGATCCGCGTGTCGTGGATCGCAGCTCCAACGTGGCGGCCTGAGATGGTTGCCGGCTTCGACCCGCTGCTGGTCCTCCCCGCTGCGATGCTCTTTCCACTTGCAGCCACCCTGCGACAAAGCTGGCCGGGCGCGAAAGCGTGCACCGGGGTGGTCAGTGCCTTGATCGCAGGGCCGTTCTGGCTGCTGCCACTGATCTTCATTGTCCCGATGAGCCTGGGGCTGATGCTGGACGGTACGATCTCGCCGCTGCCCCAGGTCACTTATGCACGCCTGGCTCAAGGGCATGGAAACGCCGTAGGACTGTTCGCGGCGCTGGCGGTGATCGTCGCCGAATTCTGGCTGCTCCTGACTCCGGCCATGGTCATGCTGCGCCATGCCCCACCCGGCAAGGCTGCGGAGTTGAAGGCGGTAATCCCCCTGAACATCGCGTTGGGAGGCGCTTTTCTGGCTGCGGTGTTTTATCTGGGCCGCTGAGCTAAGCAGCATGCGCTATCCACCCACCTATGGATCATATTAGCCTATCGCGTAGTCCGTTCGCCTTGCGTAACTTGCGCCGTGCTTTTCGTTTCAGGCCGAGTCTTCCGGCAACCAGCCGCGCACGACGTTCTTGAGCAACTTGCCGTTGGCATTGCGCGGCAGCGGCCCGGGAACCGCGCGGACGTGATCGGGCACCTTGTAATCGGAAAGGCGCTGGGCGCAGAACGCGCGTAGTGCATCCTCCTCGATCTCTTGGCATGTGACCACGAAAGCTTCGACGCGCTCGCCCAGGACCGGGCATGGCCGCCCCACCACCACGGCCTCGACAATGGCTGCATGCGCCATCAGGACGTTCTCGACTTCGACCGAGTAAATCTTGAATCCACCCCGGTTGATCATGTCCTTCTTGCGATCCAGCACCCGGATATAGCCTTGCGCATCCATCGTGCCGATATCGCCGGAACGCCAGTATCCGCCGGTGAAGTTGCGTTCGGTCGCTTCCGGGTTGTTCCAGTAGCGTGGCACGACCATCGGTCCGGCGATCCAGATCTCGCCTTGCTCCCCCCGCGCGCATTCGCGTCCGTCCGGGTCCATTATCGCAATTTCGGCATAGGGCAGGGGCCGGCCCACTTGGTCCGGCCGGCTCGGCCCTTCGCCAAGCGGCATCATCACCGCAGGCGACGTCGTTTCGGTCGACCCGTAGATGTTGACGAGCGTGAGCCGGGGGGTGCTATCCGCGAGCATCCCGATGGTGGCGCCATCCATCGGAGCGCCGCCATAGGCGCCGATCCGCCAGCGCGAGAGGTCGAACCGACCATAGTCCGGCTCCATCAGGCACAGCTTGTACATCGCCGGCACCATGATCGAGTATGTGACGCGCTCCGCCTGCGCCAGCTCCAGAAAGCGGCGCGCCTTGAACCCGCGTTGCATCACCACCTTGCCGGCCACGCAGACGCTGAGCAGCAGGACCAGGGCGATGCCGGTCACGTGGGATGCGGGTACTGACAGCACCATCGCCTCGCCTTCGGTGAAACCGAGATGATCGCGCGAGCCCAAACAGGTGGTCACACAGCCGAAATGGGTCAGCACGGCGCCTTTCGGGCGGCCGGTGGTTCCTGAGGTATAGAGGATGCAGAACGGTGCATCTTCATCCAGTGCGTGTTCAGGCGGATGCGCGCGAACCGGGGCGACGGTGACCGCTGCCGACCACAGCGCTGCTTCCTCGCCATGTACCAGCCAGTGCCGCACGTCAGGCACTTCGGCGCGAGTGGGCAATTGCTCGGCCAGCGCCTCCTCATAGACCAGCGCCGCTGCCCCGCTGTCCTGCAAGGCATAAGCCGTCTCGGCGGAGCGCTGGCGAATGTTCATCGGTACCACGATCAGTCCAAGGCGCGCCGCTGCGATCAGCAGCACCGGATAATCGCCCCGATTGTCGATCAGGATGCCCAGCCGCTCGCCCGGCACCAGACCCAACCCATCGAGCCGCGCTGCACAGCGCTCCGCCCGCGCCGCCAGATCGGCATAAGTCCACCGTATGTCGCCATCAACCACGGCGACTGCGTCTGGCGCGCGTGCTACCGCCTGTTCGAACATCCGATAGATGTTTGCCGGTCGCTGCGTATGGCATGATACCACGCGGCCGTGATGCAGTTCGCGCCGCAAGGTCACGGCGGGCGCCGCATTTCCTTCCATCTTCTCACCCTTCGACGTTGTTTCGCGCCGGTTCGTCATGCCGGGCTTTTTTGGAATTTATTACAACTTGCTTTGTCGTTCGAAGGTTGGCAAGCGCCTTCATCCGGAGAGGGAGGCGCGCAATGACGGCGGCAAACAGCATTGGCGAAGGCGAGGCGATTGCGCGGAAGGTCGAAACTTTCGTACGCCAAACGGTCGTCGGCTACGAAACCGACGATCGGCGCGATGGCCATGGCCCCCTCGACAGCATGGTACAGGAGATGCGCGCAAAGGCGCGCGCGGCGGGCGTGCTGGCGCCTCACATCCGCCCCGATGGAAGCCATCTTTCCCACCGTGACACGGCGCTGGTGCTGCGCGCCACGGGACTTTCGCCGCTCGGTCCGCTCGCCTGCAACACCAACGCCCCTGACGAAGGCAATATGTTCCTGCTGGGCAAAGTGGCGACGCCGGCGCAGCAGGCCCGCTTCCTGCAGCCCCTGCAACGCGGCGAGGGCCGTTCCTGCTTTCTGATGACCGAACCGGCGAGCGATGGCGGAACCGGCTCTGATCCCTCGATGATGCAGACCCGCGCTCGCCAGGAAGGCGATGAATGGGTGATCTCCGGCCGAAAGGCCTTTGCCACTGGCTTCGACGGCGCTGCATTCGCGATCCTGATGGCCAAGACCCGGACGGACGAGGGCAAGGATGCTGCCACGATGTTCCTGGTCCCGCTGCCAAACCCGGCGCTGCGGCAGGAACGCCTTATCGGCACGATCGACAGCTCCATGCCCGGCGGCCATGCCGTGGTGACGATCGAGGATCTGCGTCTGCCGGCCGAGGCGATCCTTGGTGCACCGCATGAGGGATTCGCCTATGCTCAGGTCCGGCTCGCACCCGCTCGTTTGACCCATTGCATGCGCTGGCTGGGTGCTGCGACCCGCGCCAACGAAATCGCCACCGAGTATGCGGTAAGGCGCCAGGCTTTCGGCAAGTCGCTGATCGACCACGAAGGCGTGGGCTTCATGCTGGCCGATAACCTGATCGACCTGAAGCAGTGCGAACTCATGATCAACTGGTGCGCCGATGCGCTGGATGCGGGCGACAAGGCGATAACCGAAAGCTCCATGGCCAAGGTCGCCGTATCTGAAATGCTTTTCCGCGTTGCCGATCGCTGCGTCCAGATCATGGGCGGCACCGGCGTCAGCCACGATACCGTGGTAGAGCAGGTGTTCCGCGAGATCCGCGCCTTCCGCATCTATGACGGGCCGACCGAAGTGCACAAATGGTCGCTTGCCAAGAAGATCAAGCGCGAGGTTCTGGCCCGGACATGACCGAGCCATCGCACGACGCCGCATCGCTCAACGCCGGCACCACGCAGGTGCGCGAGGCGCATCGTTTCAACGAGGACGCGCTGCGGGCATGGATGCGCGAGAACGTCCCGGAGGCTGAAGGGGAACTGGCTGTCCGGCAGTTTCGTGGCGGACAGTCCAATCCGACCTATCGGCTCGATACACCGGGTCGCTCGTTCGTGCTGCGTCGCAAGCCACCAGGCGTCACGACGCCCGGCGCCCACGCGGTGGACCGCGAGGCGCGGGTCATAGCCGCGCTTGGCAAGGCCCGCTTTCCGGTTCCGCGAATTTATGGGCTATGCACCGACGATGCCGTGATCGGCAGCTGGTTCTACGTGATGGAATGCGTCGAGGGCAGGGTCTTCTGGGATTCTCGCTTCGAGAGTGTCCCGCGCGAGGAACGCCCGGCATACTTCGACGCGATGAATGCGACATTGGCGCAGTTGCACAGTTTCGATCCCGAGGCGCTGGGGCTGGCGGACTTCGGCAAGGCTGGCAACTATTTCCAGAGGCAGATCGCGCGCTGGTCACGCCAGTACCAGACGGACGAGATCGCCGGCCGCGATGCCAACATGGACCGCCTGATCGAATGGTTGCCAGCCAACATCCCCGCTGGTGACGAAAGCCGGATCGTCCATGGCGATTTTCGGGCGGACAACATGGTGTTCCACCCGGCGGAGGCCCGCATCGCCGCGGTGCTGGACTGGGAACTGTCCACGCTGGGCCACCCCCTTGCCGATTTCGTCAATCACCTGATGATGTACCGCCTGCCGCCCGAGATTCTGTCGGGGCTTGCGGGGACCGACCTGACAGCGCTCAACCTTACACCAGAGCGCGACTACATCGCGGCCTATTGCCGCCGCACCGGGCGCGCGGGGATCGAGGGATTGGGGTTTTACCGGGCCTTTTCGCTATTCCGGCTTTCCGCCATCTATCACGGCATCAAGGCTCGCGCCCTGCGGGGAACCGCCGCATCGGCCCATGCCGAAACGCTCGCCGCCCAGTACCCGCTACTTGCGCGCCTGGCATGCGAAGAGGCAGAGGCGGCCTGAACTGCACACTGATCGAGGAAGGCTGACGATGGACTACGAAACGATCCGCTATGAAGTGGACGGGGATGGAGTGCTTCTCCTCACCCTGAACCGGCCCGGGAAACTCAATGCCTTCACCGTGGACATGTGCGAAGAGCTGGTACACGCCTACCGCCGCGCCAGCAGCGACGATGCCGTACGCGTGATCGTCGTCACCGGCGAGGGGAAGGCGTTCTGTGCCGGCATGGACCTTTCGGTCGGCGGCAACGTCTTTGGCCTCGACGAGAGCATGACGCCGACGATGGAGGATCTTCGGGAAAACCCCGACGATCCCGCGTTGCTGGCAGGGGTGCGCGATACCGGCGGCCGTGTCACGCTGGCCATGTATGATTGCCTCAAGCCCATCGTTGGCGCGGTCAACGGGGTTGCCGTGGGCATTGGTTCTACCATGCTGCTGCCGATGGATTTCCGTTTCGCGTCCGACAACGCCCGCTTCGGCTTCGTGTTCGGCCGGCTCGGCATCACCATGGAGGCCTGCTCATCTTTTTTCCTGCCCCGCATCGTCGGGCTGGAGCAGGCGCTGGAATGGGCCTATCGCGCGGAAATCTTCGACGCCGCGGAAGCGCACGACAAGGGGCTGGTCCGCGCCGTGGTTCCTGCCGACCGTCTGCTGGAAGAGGCGAAGGCCTTTGCGCTCTCTCTGGTGAAGGACCGCTCGCCGGTATCCATCGCGCTGATGCGCCAGATGCTGAACCGCAACAGCGCGTGCGAAACGCCGTGGGAAGCGCATCTCACTGAATCGCTCGCCGTTTTCTACACCAGTCAGCAGGATGGCCGCGAGGGCGTGCTGGCCTTCAACAAAAAGCGGCCGGCACAATTCACCGGCAAGGCCTCGCGCATGCCGTCGTTCTTCCCCTGGTACCCGACCGAGTCATAACGAAACGGAGAATACTCGACATGATCACCCTTGAGGACAAGATCGCGATCTCGGAGCTCGTCGCCCGCTTTGCCCATTGTTCCGACTTCGGCGACTGGAAAACGCTGGCGACGCTCTATGCGCCTGAAGTCGAAACCGAGATGGAAGGCATCGAACTGCGCTTTCGCGGAATCGACGACCAGATTGAGCACGCCAAGGTTTCGGACCGCAACACCGAAGGCAAGAACCGCCATTACAACTACAATCTCTTCATCGCCGAAGAGGGCGGAGAAGTGGTGGCCCACTACATGTTCACGAACGTCAATGCCGGGCACACGCCGATGGGTGCTCAGATCGTCGTCTCCGGTCGCATGCGCGATACCGTCGTCAAGATCGACGGCGCATGGAAGATCGCGCGCCGCCTGGTGCGGTTCGACCAGAACGTGGCGGTGACGGAGTAACATCTCCCGGCGTGATGTTCGGGCAGGATGACCCCGGAGGGCTGAACGGCCTTCCGGTGGTATTCCGGCGTCCGTGCACCATATGTTGTCAATAAAGCTTGCGCCTCGGTGCTGCGCATTTCATGAAAGGACCACACAGAAAAGAAGCGAAACGCATCGATTGAGTCGCCTTCGATCGACGCGAATGAGGATTGGGAGTACGAATGCTGGGATTGCAGGAAATTTCCGATCGTCTGGAGATTCAGGATCTGCTGGCTCGCTACAGCTACGCGATCGACGAGCGGAACTGGGACGCTCTGGACGAAGTGTTCACGCCTGATGCGGTGATAGACTATAGCGAAACCGGGGGCGCGCGCGGCAGCGTCGCGCAGATCAAGGCCTGGCTTCCCGTCGCGATGGAGCGGTTTCCCCGCTACCAGCACATGATTGCCACAACCAAGCTGGAGCTTGACGGAGACCGGGCGAAGAGCCGCACCTGCCTGTTCAATCCAATGGTTTATCAGGACGCCGACGGCAGCGAGAAAATCTTCTTCATCGGGCTATGGTATCGCGACCAGCTGGTCCGCACCCCTCAAGGCTGGCGCATCGCCGAGCGTTACGAAGAAATGGGCTATGCCCACAACGTGCCGGACATGCCGCCCGTGCCGTCGGTAGAGGAAGTGGCTGGCCGCTGATTTGGAGGAAAGCGCTGATGATTACCGGTTTCCCCCATTTCGGCATTTATGTTTCGGATCTCGACCGCTCGACACGTTTCTATGTCGAAGGCCTGGGTTTCGAAGCGCAGGAGGGGGGACGCACCGATGCGCCAGGCCCGCTTCTGGAGATGCCGGGCGCCATGGTCCGCACGCAGTTCGTAAAGCACCCCCAAGGCCTGCGTTTCGAGTTGTGGACGGTAGAGGATCGCGTCGCCGCGGGCGCAGCCGTCGATCCCAGGCCGGCCAACATTCCGGGCCGGGCGCATCTGTGCTTCATGGTGGACGATCTTGAGCAGGCCGCTTCCAGGATAGCGGGATATGGCGGTCATCGTCTGGACGAGACCCGTTCCGATCTGGGTTATGGCGACCTGATGTTTTGCGCCGACCCTGACGGGACGCGGATCGATCTGGTTCGAATCAAGAGTGGCTGGACGGGCTACTCGGAACAATAGCGCGCCCTGGAGGCGCAAAACGCGGGAGAGAATGGATGGTCGCTATGACAGGGACACCGGGTCGGGTGCCATCAGGCAGCGCAGGGCAGCGACGCGCGATGGTCGCGCGCGCATTCCTGGCGCAGAACGTGGCGGTCGGATGCGCCTTCGGTGGTTTTGGCGTATCCGTACTGCCGCTCATGACAAAGTATGGTGCAAGCAGCGGTGCCACGGCGCTGGCCCTGTCGCTCTGCGTCCTGGTGCTGGGGCTTGTCAGTCCTCTAGTCGCGACGCTGATCGGACGCGTCGGGCTGCGCTGGACGATGATAGCCGGGGTCGTCATCTCGGGGCTTGGCTACGCGGCGCTCGCTTTTGCGCCCAGCATGACGGTCGTGCTGATACTGTTCGCGCTACCGCTGGGTATCGGTCTGGCGATGTTCGGTCCGTTTCCATCCAGCGTGCTGGCCAGCAACTGGTATGCGCATAACCCGGGCACGGCACTGGGCATCGCCAATACTCCCCTGTTTGCGGCGATGTTGCCCATGATCGGAATGATCGTCATCCGGGATTTTGGTTTATCCGCCTTCTACCTCATGCTGGCTGCGCTGCATGTGGCGCTGCTGCCCTTCCTGCTGGGGGTGTCGGACGGCCCGGCTGACCGCGTGCATGCGCCCGCCGACGCGCACGGCCATGTCCCCCACCGCATGATTTCCAGCACCGCGCTGATGCGGTCCCCGGCCTTCTGGGTTTTGAGCCTGGGTGCGGGATATCTCAACGCGGTGGGCATCACCGGCGTTTCGCATCTCGCCGCCTTCGTGGCGGAGCGCGGCGTTGCCCCGGCGGAAGCCGCGGTGCTGCTTTCCATCATGGGCGGCTCGGCGGTGATCGGGGCGCTGGCGATCGGCTTTCTCTGCAGCAAATTCGGAGCGCCGCGGACTCTCTCGCTGATCGCAGCGACGCTGGCCGTCAGCTGGGCGGTATTGCTGGGCACCACATCCTTCCCGCCGATGGCGGTGTGCGCGCTTCTGCTCGGCGCTTCCAGTGCCGGGGTATTCCCCGCCGTCAACATGCTTTCCGCGTTGCTGTTCGGGCAGGATTCGTTGCCGCGCGTGATCGGCCTCTTCGGCCTGCTTACATTGCCGCTTACCTTCGGGTTGCCCCCGCTCGTGGGCATCCTGCGCGACATCGTGAGCCAATATGCGCCGGTGATAGGGTTTGTCATTGGCGGCTGCGCCCTGGTGGCGGTGATCTTCTTCGTGATGTCCCGGATCGCCGCGCGCGCGGCGCGGGTGCCGGTAGCCGCCTGATGTTGCAGCAGCATCGGGTAGAAATGAGGAAAATCAAATGGGTCGGCTGAGCGGTAAGGTCGCGATCATCTCTGGCGGAGCGCGCGGCATGGGGGCCGAAACCAGCCGCCTGTTCGCGGCGGAAGGGGCGAAGATCGCCATTGCCGACATGCTCGATGAAGCGGGCACGGCGCTTGCCGCGGAACTGGGCGACGATGCTCGTTTCTATCGCCTGGATGTGACGGAAGAGAGCGGCTGGGCAAAGCTGGTCGCGACTGTCGAGGCGGACCTGGGGCCGGTCGACATTCTGGTCAACAATGCGGGGGTCCTGCTGTTCCGCACGCTTCTTGAAACCACGCTTGACGAGTATGAGCGCGTCCTGAAGGTCAACCTCGTCGGGCAATTCCTGGGCATGAAGGCCGTCGCACCCGGCATGATCGGGCGGGGCAAGGGCGCTATCGTCAACATCTCCTCGGTCGATGGCATGAAGGGGGCGAATGGCCTTGCCGCATATTCCTCCAGCAAATGGGGCGTTCGCGGTCTGACCAAGGTCGCCGCCCTCGAGCTGGGGCACAAGGGGATTCGTGTGAACTCGGTCCACCCTGGCGGTATCGACACGGCGATGACCAATCATGACGGACGAAGCCGCGACAAGGTGAGCGAGCGGTTCGGCAACATTCCTCTCCAGCGGGTCGGCGCGCCGGAGGAAGTGGCGAAGGTTACCCTGTTCCTTGCAAGTGACGATGCTTCGTATCTGTCCGGCGCGGAGATCGCGGTCGATGGGGGCATGATGACGGGCCAGTATTATGAAGGGTTCCCCGGCGCGCCGGGCGTGGATTGATGGCGCGGTCGCGCCCGACCGAGAGCGTGGACAGGGATGGTGCGGGGCCTGAAGACACCGAGCAAGACGAGAAAGCGGCCCGTTTCGTAGCCGCGCACTGGCCCCACGACTGAACAACCAGAGGAGAAGCATCATGATCCGCATCGATATTCCGCATGAGGACGCGTCGGACCCTTACGGTTTTGCAGCGCGGGAGCACGGCCGCGAGTTGATGGAGACCGCAGGCCATTTTTCCAAGGCGGTCTACCAGCACAGCATTCTTTCGCTGCGGGAGTTCGAAGGCGCGCGTTCGCGCGTCGCGCAGATCAACGGCTGTATCATATGCCAGCAGTTCCGGGCCGCGCGCGATGCTGGCGCGATGTTCGCGGCCAGTGGCGTACGTCCCGATCACCTGATCACCGACAACGGGCCTGCGCCCGACGAAGCCTTTTACAACGACATCGAGAACTGGCGCACTTCTCCGCTCTATAGCTCGCGAGAGCGCACCGCGATCGAGTTCGCGGAGCGTTTCGCAGAAGAACCGAAGGCCATCGCGGACGACGAGGATTTCTGGGAACGGGCGCACGCATTGTTCAGTGACAAGGAGATCGTGGATCTGGCGCATAGCGTGGCGGCATGGGTCGGGCTGGGACGCGTTGCCCATGTGCTGGGTTTCGACAGCGTCTGCCTGTCTTTCGCCCAGGCCGCGGAGTGACCGGAATGAACGAAGGAAGATTGGCGGGCCGCGCGGCGGTGATCACGGGCGCTGCTGACGGCATCGGCCAAGGAATGGCGCGGCGTTTCGTGCGAGAAGGCGGCGCGGTGCTCGTGGTCGATTTCGATGCCGGGAAAGGTGAGGAAACGACCCGCGACTTGCAGTTCCTTGGCGGGCGCGCGGCTTTCTTTGCGTGCGATGTGACGGACAAGGCACAGGTCCAGGTCGCCGTGCAGGCCTGTGTCGACCAGTTCGGCAGCGTGGATATCCTCGTCAACAATGCCTATCGCGGCACCGGGGCCAGCCGCATCGAAAAGAAGTCGGACGAGATATTCGAGCAGGGCCTCGACATGTGCCTTTATGCCGCGAAGTGGTCGATGGAAGCGGCATTTCCGCACATGCGCGAACGGCGCTGGGGGCGGATCATCAACATCGCTTCGCTCAATGGCGTGAACGCGCACATGGGCACCGCCGAGTACAACGTGGGCAAGGAGGCCTTGCGGGCTTATACCCGCACAGCCGCGCGTGAATGGGCCGGGTATGGCATATGCGCGAACGTAATCTGCCCGGCCGCCGCTTCTGCCAGCTATCGCCGCTTCAAGGAAATGGCGCCCGACGTCGCGGCCGCTACGGCGGCGGCGAACCCGATGGGCCGGATGGGCGATCCAGAGGCCGATATTGGCGGTGTTGCGCTGTTCCTGGCTAGCGAGGATGCTCGCTATCTGACCGGCAACACGCTGTATGTCGACGGCGGCGGCCACATAAATGGCGTGCCGTGGATTCCCGATCTCGGCCCGGACAGCTGAGCAATCCGGATCGTCCGTTGCCGGGCGATCCGGGAAGTCCGGCAAAGGCCGGCCTCAGAGCCTGGAGATGACCTCGTCGGCAAACCGCTTGAGATCGTCGATCTTCTCGTCGATCGGCTGGCTGTCTTCCTCGACGGCATAGAGATTGCGGAACGCCACCGGCATGTCGGTGACTCCCAGATCCTCGTGGCGTTTGACCGCATCGATATCGATCTTGCCCATTGCTGTCGCAAAGATGCGGAACGGGCGGTCAAGAGTGCCGGCTTCCGCGCGGAAGCCATTGAGCTTGTCGATCATCGCGGCCAGTGCATCGGTGCCGCCGTCGCCGCCGGCATACATGAAGCCATCGTTGCGCGCCGCGCGCTTGAGTGCGGCATCGGAAAACCCGCCGATCAGGATCGGTAGCGGCTTGCCGGGCACGGGGTTCAGCTTGACGGCGGGAATGTCGTAGAACTCGCCGTGAAATTCAAAGTAGCCGCCGGCACACAGGCCGCGCACGATTTCGATGCATTCGTCGAACCGCTTGCCCCGCTTGGCATAGGGGACGCCCATCACGGCGTAGTCTTCCGGCCACACCGACAGGCCAACGCCCAGATTGAAGCGATCGCCCGTCAGCGCGGCGATGGAGGAGACAAGCTTGGCCGAATAAAGCGGGGGGCGAACCGGCAGCTTCACGACATTGGTGGTCATCTCCAGGGTCCTGGTGCTCACGCCTATCGCCGTCGCCAGGATGAAGCTTTCGATGAACGGCTTGTTTTCCAGAAATTCGCGTCCGCCATCGTCGGTGTAGCTGTAGCTTGTATCGGACGCGGCGGGGTAGATCAGGCTGTCTGGAATGGTCATGCCGGCGTAGCCATTCGCCTCGGCGGCCTGCGCCAGGGGAATATAGTTTGCAACGGCAGTCATGCTTTCGGCGTAGTGGAACCGCATTTGTCTCTCCCTAAGTCTGCGATACGCGCGTTCCTCGCCGAGGCCGCCTTAACGCAATTGCGTGGTTACTGTCGCCCGCAGGCATGCGGACAAGCGAATGGGCCGAAAGGGCATCATCCCAGATCACCGGTACTGGCCGCCAGGATTCCGGGATCGCCGCTATGAGCCGCCCAAATCGCGTCACGCCGGACAATCCGCCATCCCCCTCGCCTGCGCTCCCAGACGTCGACGTACTCTCCCGAGGAATCGAAGATCGGGCCGGCGGGATCGTCGACCCGCTGATGCCGCGCCTGTACGTAGGAACGGCTGACGGCGCGGTCGGTGCCATCGAGATCCACCGCGATGCTGCCGAGCAGGTGCTGGGTGCCGCCGCAACGATCGAGGAACCGGCGCATGTTGTCCGTCAATGCCGAGATACCGTGCGCATCTTTGCCCGAGCCATAGTCGAACACGATATCCTCGGCGAAAACGTCTCCCAGCCGTTCCCATTGCTTACCGTCGAGAACCCTTGCAAAACGCGATAGCCCGCGCACGATTTCGCGCTCGTCCAGCAGGGCGCGCAGGGGATCGGCCATGGCAGGGCTGGCGTGTTCCTCTACCGTGAACATCCTTGTGGCGCTGCGATCGAACAGGTTTTTCTCGTCCTCGGCGATCTGGCGCGCGATATCCGGCTCGGCGGCTGCCGCGGCAAACCGGTCATAACTGTCCCGGTCGGCAAACCACAGTTCGGTGACTACGTCGAAGTCGATCGGACTGGCCGCCGGGAACAGGAACGCCCCTTCGAGTTCGACATAATTGCGCCGGTAATCCAGGATTCCCGGCAGCAACCTGCGGATCAGCACCGAATGGCGCGTCTCGTAGTAATCGATGAAGTCGTTGCGGCTCAGGTCCGGCCTGCGCCGCAGAAGGGCGATGCACTTGAACACGCTTTCCTCCCCGGCCGGATACCTGTCAGGGCGCGATCCAGTGCCCGCCGTTCACATCCAGCGCGGCGCCGGTGACGACGCGGGAGAAATCGGAAACCATCATCAGAACAGCGCGCGCGCAGTCGTCTTCGGGGGGGATCACGCCGAGCGGGATTTCCCGCGTTATGCCGGCTATCACGTCTTCGCGCTTGAGGCCGGCGTCGACTTGTGACTGGATATGGCCTTCCACCGGCGCGCCGTGGATCCAGCCCATGCGACAGGTGTTCACACGAATGCCGTAGCGGCCAAGGTCGGTTGCCATGTACTTGGTCAGCGTGTTGAGAGCGCCCTTCGCGACCGCATAGCCCAGTTCCATGCCATGATCTCCGCCAAAAGGACGGACGGTCGCCATCGTGGAGACGTTCACCACCGCGCCGCCATCACGCAGGTAAGGGATACAGGTCCGCGTTAGGCGCAGGGCACCCAGGCAATTGACGTCAAAGCCCTTGGCCATGTCGGCGGGATCGGTGTTCTCGATCACGCTCCAGTCGCCATGATAGTAGGCGCTGTTGACCAGGCCGTCGATCCGGCCGCCGAACTCGGACGCCGCGCGCTCGGCAAGCGCGACACATTGCGCCTCATCGGAGACATCGCAGGGCACGGCGATGGCGGTGCCGCCCTTGGCGACGATGTCGGCGCGAACTTCTTCCAGAAAAGACTGATTACGGGCAGCCAGAACCACGCGCGCGCCTTCGTTGGCGGCGATCCGGCCAAGCGCCTGACCCATGCCCGGCCCAACGCCGCTCACGATGACGGTCTTGTCTTTCAACAGCATCAGTCTCTCTCCTCAACGCATTCGCTCTGTCAGAACGACATTCTATTACTAAACGCGCAGGTTAGAGAGCCAGTCACCGCTATGCAACCAGCGAAGTGGACGCACATGGATTTGTCTATTCCGGTGTCTCATCTGCGTGCTGCGGCGGGGGATTGCGCTGCCGAAAATGCCACGATGGGGGTCTTCCGCGACGGCAGTACCGCCGTTGCCGGACACGACCCGGTCCCTGCCCATGGTGGCTCTCCGGCGTGCGCGTTACGCGTCTCGTTCTCGGCAACGGTTGCGCAGTACGAAGCGAAAGGGCAGTAAGATTGCGCAAACCATCAAAGAGGAGAGAATCGTGGCAACCAAATCCCATTTCGGATTCACCAAGCTCATCGTCCAGGATCTGGAAGCCATGGCCACTTTCTACAAGGACGTTGCGGGGCTGACCGAGTCGGGCCGCGTGCAGGCAGCGGTAGGTGACCGCGCGATCGACGAAATCCTGTTCAACGCCACCGGTGAGGGCGGTCCCACGCTGGTACTGTTCAAATTTCTGGACCGCGATGCTCCCGCCACGGAAGAAGCGATCCTGGGTTTCGTCACGCCGGATCTCGAAGCTTTCGTCCAGCGCACCAAGGCCGGTGGCGGCGCCGTCGTCACGGACATCGAAACGCAGGTGGAACACGGCGTGAAGGTTGCGTTCGTGACGGATCCCGAAGGGCACTTGCTGGAAGTGGTCGAACTGCTTTCGGCGTGATCTGGTTCCGGGCCGAAATTGGCCGGGAGAAGCAAAGGAGACGCAATCCGCCGGTCAATGGATCGATCGTTGGTGTTTGCGCGAGAGAGATGCCCGGTCCAGTGCAGGCGGCTACGGCTGTCAGCACTACCGGATAAGCAGCAGCCGATGCGGCTGACTATTGGGAGATAGGCAATGGGAAGAAGTGAACGACCGGTGGCCGTTGTTACCGGCGGCAGCCGCGGGGCGGGCCGGGGAATTGCGGCGGCCTTGGGCGGCGCCGGATACCGCGTCTATGTGAGCGGTCGGACGGTGCGCGAGAACGAGGCGGATCTGCCCGGCACGATCGGTGCGACGGCATCCCAGATCGATGCCGCCGGAGGCGAGGGCGTGCCGGTGCAGTGCGACCATGCGGACGATGCGCAGGTTGCCCGGCTGTTCGAACGCGTGGCCGACGAGAGCGGAGGCCGGCTCGATATTCTGGTGAACAACGTCACGGCTCTTCACGATGACCTGGTGAAGCCGGGTCCGTTCTGGGAAAAGTCTCTGGGTCTTGTCGACATCCTGAATGTCGGCCTGCGCTCGCACTATGTGGCGAGCTGGCATGGCGCCAAGCTGATGGTGCCCGCTGGTAACGGGCTGGTGGTGTTCACCTCGTCCTTCGGTGCCCACTGCTATATGCACGGGGCAGCTTATGGCGCTCAGAAGGCGGGCGTCGACAAGTTCGCCGCCGATATGGGTGTCGACTTTCGCGGCACCGGCGTTGCGGCAATCTCGTTGTGGATGGGACCGCTCAAGACCGAGCGCAGCGCGCGTACGGCGAGCGAGCATCCGGAAACCTACGGCAAGATCATGGAATATGCCGAGACGCCGGAATTCAACGGGCGCGCCATCCTGGCAGTTCATGATGACCCTGAGCGCGACGCTCTCAACGGACAGACGCTGATCACCGCCGAACTTGCGCTGAAGTACGGGTTCACCGACGACGGGGGAAAGCAGCCGCCGTCATATCGCGGGCAGCTTGGCGAGCCGCGCATCGCACATCCCGCGATCATCACCTGATGGCTGCGGCAATGGATTTCGGGCATCGTTTCGAAGGCAAGAGCGTCATCGTCACGGGCGGCGCCTCGGGAATCGGCCGCGCCACCGCGCTGCGCCTCGCGGCGGAGGGCGGCAGGGTGCTCGCGGTCGACCTGGACGAGGCCGGGCTCGCCAGCCTTGCCGCCGAGGAGCCGGGCATTGCGGTTCGCGCAGGCTCGGTGGCCGACGAGGCTTTCGCCCGGGACGTAGTTGCGAAATGGGCCGCGGAGGCCGGGCTCGACGTGCTCGTCAATATGGCCGGTATCATCCGCTCCGGCCATGCCGCGCAGATGAGCCTGGACGCGTTCATGAGCTGCGTGACGGTAAACCTTGGCAGCACGTTCCTCATGTGCCGCGAAGCGCTGCCGTATCTCCAGCGCGTGGGCGGCAACATCGTCAATGCTGCCTCGACGTCCAGCCACTTCGGGCATCCGTTCCTGACGGGCTATGCCGCCAGCAAAGGCGCGGTCGCGGCCTTTACCCAAAGCCTGGCGTGGGAGTATCTCAAGCTGGGCGTGCGGGTAAATGCGGTCGCGCCCGGCGGAATCGAAACGCCGCTGGCGAAAAGCGTGCAGACCGCGATGGTCGAGGGCGCGGATTGGGAACTCTATAATCACCTCAGCCCGATCAACGGCTTCGCGACGCCTGACCGTATTGCAGGCGTGATCGCCATGCTGGCCAGCGATGACGGGGCGCATATGAACGGTGCCATCGTCCGGGTCGATGGCGGGGTGCACGCGTGACGATCAATCGCGGTCGTGGCTGATCGTCTCCAGTGAGCCTACGAAACGAGCAAGCATTGCCTTTTGCCGCGTGATCATGCCGGCGCCGAGCGGATCGGCGCCGGCCAGCGCGGACACCAGCGGCGTCGCCCAGAAATACCCGAACATCAGGTTGAAGATGGCAACGATCTGCAGCGCCAGTTCGTGTCCGTTCGGCTCCACTTCGGCAGCCTTGGCAATGCGCCGCCCATAGTCCGCCAGAAGGTTCACCCAGCCAAGCCCGATCTCGTCGCGCTCCGAAGGGGGCGAGAGCAGCGATCGCACGAGCAGCGGCGAAACGTTGGGATGGCGCGCGAGCACGTCCACCAGGCGGTCGGTCAGTGTGAGGAACGATGCCTCGCTGATCGGGCGCTGCATGGTGGCCTCCATCTCGTCCGCCAGCGGTTGCAGCGCGCGCTGTAGTACGGCGCGATAGAGCGCGTCCTTGCTTTCGAAGTGCCTGTAGAGGCCGGGCTGGCGGATGTTCACCGCCGCCGCGATATCCCGCAGGCTCGTGGCCTCATAGCCGTTCTGCGCGAAAAGCAGCTCGGCGGCGTCCAGCAGGCGTTCCGCCGTGCGCTGGCCCTTGCTTCCTGACGGTCGTGCCCCGTCCTGTTCCCCGGTCATGGCCATAGGGGACGTTAGCTGCAAAAATCCCCCTTGGCTATCAGGTTATAGAGTGATAACTTTTACGCCGTAAGTATCCGCTGGAAGTGAGCGCGTTGCATCGACATCGACCGCTTCGGATCGCCTACGAAAATTCTGTCTAGAGGAGCCTGAACCCATGCTTGAAGAAGCCCAGCGCCAGCATCTGTCCAAAATTCTGCAGCCCGTTTCGCCGCCGCGCGAAATCAAGGACGTGTATACGCCCGAGCAGCTTCGCCGCCTGCTCGACGTCGTGCACGACCAGGGCGAATGGAAGCTGATCATCGCTCAGCACTTTGCCAACGCCGAAGAACTGATCGCCACTTTCGCGGGCGGTTTCCCCGAAGGATTCGAGCCCACGCTCGACATGTTCCTGACACCGGCTTTCCGTGGCTTCTACGGCAACTATTCGACGTGCCTCTATCCCGAGATCAGCGACCTGTTCTACAACCAGACGTTCATCGATCATGCCAAATCGTACTGGAACGCCGAGTATGCCAAGCCGCAGATGATGCTGTTCAATATAAACGGGCCTTGCGGCAATAACGATCCGGGCCACCTCGACACGCCGAGCTTTCGCGGTGTCCGTTATGAGAATTCGCCGACCTGGCTGTGCTCGATCATGGGCCGTTCGGGCCTGTTCCAGGATTACCTCATCAAGATGGCGCAGGTCATCACCTGGTTCAGCCATGATCCCGCCAGCGGTTTCACTTTCTGGCCCAAGGGCCCGCTGGAGGCGCCCAGCCGTCTGCAGTCGCCCATCTACAACCGGGGCGTCGTGGTCCAGAACGAGATGCTGGTCCACCGGGGTGAGGCCAGTGGCCCGGTCGAGCGGCAGCGTCCGGACGGGCTGGGGTTCGACAGCGTATTCACCGGCGAAAAGGGCGATCCGGACGGCTGGATCGTCAAGACCGGCGACCGGGTGATAGAGCGTTACCGCACCGAAGAGCTGCGCTTTCTGGTGCACTGGTCGGCCGAGGTGTTCGAAGATTATGCCGAGTTGAAGAAGAACATGGAAGGCACGGACAACCTCACTTACGACCGGGTGTTCGAAACGCTGATCAAGGATGTCCGTTCACGCGGCATCGCGATCGAAACGCCCACTGATCCGATGCGCGATCCCGTGTTCATCAAGGCTCTCAACAACGCCTTCGATTACGGCGGCCCCGCCAGCTATCCCGCCGAAGCACCGCGCGGCGAAGTGTACGCCGAGGCGGCCTGACCAATATGTGATCGGACCCGGCGAGTTGCGCCGGGTCCGATCATTTCCATAGCGACGCGTCGCTGTCGTCGCGGTCATACGTCTGATCATCATTGACGGCAGCGCAGGCGCGCCAGCCGTTATCGGGCG